>OGXI01000152.1_pt1 | contig 58302 bp, 89 predicted proteins | sample 1576221 | NCBI WGS metagenome assembly OGXI01 (sample SAMEA3541523, study PRJEB24748) | human gut metagenome | biome: human gut; feature: human-associated habitat; material: faeces | place: China | collected 2012
GAAAGGAATGTATATTGTAGATGACTACTCAGATGGGTCAATTACAATATACCAGGTTTAAAATGCTTAGATTAATAAAAAATATCTTAGGTAAAACAATTAAGTTTATTTATCGAATAACTTATAAGTTAATACCAACTCATAAAAAAACAGTCTTGTTTATTGCTTTTCATGGTAGGGGATATAGTGATAATCCTAGAGCTATTTATGAATATATGAGACAACAAGATCAATTTAAAGATTATCGTTTTATATGGGCTATTAAGCACCATAAAAAGAAAAACATTTCTATTGAAAATGCTAAAGTGATTGAATATTTTTCAATTCCTTATTTCTTTTATCTTGCAAGAAGTCAATATTGGATTGCAAATTGTAAATTACCAATGTATGTTTTAAAAAAGAAAAATCAAATATATTTACAAACATGGCATGGAACACCGCTTAAAAAATTGGCTTTTGATATAGAAGTTCCTGAAGGAACTACTTTTTATCGAAGTGGCATGAATGAAGAAATGATGCATGAAACATACGTACAAGATGTTAAAAAGTATAACTATATGATTTCTCCAAGTGCTTTTACAACTGAGGTTTTCCAAAGTGCTTTTAGAATTAATAGAGAAAGATTGATTGAAACTGGCTATCCGCGAAATGATTTTTTAACAAATTATACAGAAGAAGATGTTTTAAATATTAAGAAAAAATTAGGAATTCCTCTTGATAAAAAGGTACTTCTTTATGCACCAACGTGGAGAGATAATTCTTATATAACCAAAGGGTATACTTTTAAATTAGAAGTTCACTTTGATAAATGGCAAAAAATATTAGGGGATGAATATGTTATTGTATTTAAACCTCATTATTTAATTGTTAATGATTTTGATATTGATCAATATCAAGGATTTGTTTATTTTGTAGAAGCTAATGAAGATATTTCTAATTTATATATTATTGCAGATGCTTTAGTTACTGATTATTCAAGCGTTTTCTTTGATTATGCTATTTTAAAAAGACCTATTTATTTTTATATGTATGATTTGATTCATTATCGAGATGAATTAAGAGGTTTTTATTTAGATATTTATCATGATTTACCTGGAGATATTATTGAAGATGAAAATCAACTATTAGAAGAAATTAAAAAAGGTTACGATTATCAACGTTTAGATAAGTTTAATCAACGTTTTAATAATCATGAAGATGGTAAAGCTTCTAAACGAGTAGTTGATATTGTTTTTAAGTAGGTGCTAAGATGGGATTACAAAAATTAATATTAAATATTATTTTGGGATTTTTAAATATTTTTGTTAAGCGATTTAAAATAAAAGAAAATCAAGTTGCCTTTGTTTCTTTGGAATCTAAATATTTAGATTCTGATATGAAATTGATTTATGATGTTTTAAAACAAGATAAACAATTAAATCTCAAAAAAGTTGTTATTGAGTATGATCAACAAGGAATAAAACAAAACTTTTTATATATGCTTAATTGTATTCAACAGCTTTTTGTAATTAATACATCAAAAGTGGTTATTATAAGAGATAATAATTATGTTGTTTCTACTTTTAAAAGAGAAGGAGTCAATGTGATACAAGTATGGCATGCTTGTGGTGCGATAAAAAAATTTGGGAATGCACTTGCTAGAAAATATCCAATTAAAAATTATGATTATGTGATAGCAAATAGCTCTTATTGGAAAAAACCGTATAGTGAAGCTTTTTCTGTTAAAGAAGAAAATGTGGTTGTTACTGGTATGCCAAGGGTAGATTGTTTATTTGATGATAATTATTTAAAAGTATCTAAAAATAAATTGTTAGCTAAGTATCCAATGCTGAAGGATAAAAAAATTATTTTATATGCTCCTACTTTTAGGGGAAATATTTACCAAGGTTTTTCAATGCTTCCATTTGATGGTGAAAAGTTAATAAATTCTTTTGATGAAAATACGTATCTCATTTATAAATTACATCCATTGTTAAAAAATGTTTGTCTTCCGCAACACCCTCGTATTATTGATATGTTTAATGAAGATACACATGAATTGTTTGCTTTAAGTGATCTCTTGATTTCAGATTTTTCATCGATTGTTTTTGATTATTCTATTTTAAATAAACCAATGTATTTTTATGTTCCAGATTTAAATGATTATTTAAAAGACGTTGGATGTTATGTAAATACAGATTTATTTCCAGGAAGGATTTGTAAAAATATTGATGAGTTGATTCAAGGAATACAAAAGAATGAAGTGGGGAATTTAGAAGCTTTTAAAAATATGTTTTTTGAATATCAAGATGGTAAAAATACAAAACGTGTTGTTGAATTGATTTATGATATATTAAAAAAGTCTCTTTAATTAGAGACTTTTTAAATACGCTGTAACTTCAGTTAAATCTTTTAAAATTTTAAATGTTTTTTCTTCATATTGTTTTTCTGGATATTTCATATCAGGAATACAAATCACTTTGATGTTTGCATCATAGCTTGCTTGAATTCCTGCTTCACTATCTTCTAAAACAATAGCTTCATCAACATTAACGCCAAGTTTTTGACAAGATTTTAAGAAAACTTCAGGATTTGGTTTTCCTTTAGTAACTTCGTCACCACAAATAGAATCATCGAAGAATTCTGTGATTTTAGCTTGTGCTAAAATTTTATCTACACGATCACGATTACTTGAAGTAGCAACAATTGTTTTATAATTATTATCTTTTAAATAATGTAATAATTCAACAAGTCCTTTTTTTACAGGAACTCCTTCTGTTTCAAAACGTTCAGCCATTAATTGATGTACATCTTGAATCACGTTTTCAATAGGAAAATCATTTCCATAAACATCATAAAATCTTTGATAGATTCCTTTAATAGGTTTCCCTAATAATGTTTTATAAAATTCTTCATCCATTGTTAAATTCATATCTTTTAATCTTTCTTGATAACATTCAAAAGTCACTCTTTCGCTATCAATCATTAAACCATCCATATCAAATATTATTGCTTTAATCATTTTAGTATCTCCCCTTTTTATTATTCGTGATATATCATAGCATAAATCAAGGTGTTAAAGAAGCGATTATCATAATTTGAAAAACGACTCATAAAATTCAATAGGAGGTTATTTTATGATTAGTAGGGGAGATATTTATTATGCTGATCTTTCACCGGTTATAGGAAGTGAACAGGGTGGAATAAGACCTGTTTTAGTATTACAAAATAATAAAGGAAATAAATTTTCAACAACTGTTATTGTTGCCCCGATTTCGTCAAAACTCACCAAAAATCCTATTCCCACGCATGTCATTATTCGTTGTGATTCTTTAGAAAAGAAATCTGTTATTTTACTTGAACAAATAAGGACGATTGACAAAGTTCGATTTCAAGAAAAATTAGGTACTTTAGATGATTATTTTATGAAGAAAGTAAATGAGGCTATTAAAACAAGTTTGGATTTAAAATAGTTTTCATCAAATATAATATTTGTTATAATGCCTTTATAGGATGGTGAAAGAAATGAATATATATGATATCAAAAATAAAGCAAATGAAGTATTAAGACAACCTAATCAGTTATTTAAGGTTATTTTATATGTTGGTATTATTCAAGCTTTATTTTCGGCTTTATCAGGATTATTTGATGGCATTTTAGGAAGTATTATAAGTTTAATTTTAAGTATTTTAACAGTTACTTTGGGACATGGAATTATTGTAGCGTCTTTAAAGGTTGTTAATAATAATGGAAATTTAGTTGATGAAAAAGAAGATTCACTTGTAGGAATTAAACGATTTGGTCAACTTTTTCCAACATATTTTTTGTATAGAGTTGTTGTTGCCTTAGCGGGTATTGTTGTAGGGGTTATTGGAATGCTTTTGATGTATACAATGATTACAGATGCACAATTTTCAAATTTATCTCAACTTGTTTTAATGTATGTTAATAAATCAACGATTTCTCAAGATGAAATTGTTAATATTGTTGCTTCATTATCAAATGTGTTTTCATTTGTTTTTATACTCGTAATTATTATTTCGATTTTATCTGTTTATTTATCATTAAAATTTGGATTATTTAACTACATTTTACAAAAATATAATTATACTGGATTAACAGCCTTAAAAGAATCCAGTCGCTTAATGAAAGGAAATAAATGGACTTTGTTTAAATTAGAATTTTCTTTCTTTGGATGGATGATTTTAGCTGGTTTGGTTTCAGGCGTTGTGGCAATGTTTGTAGAAACGATTATGCCTATTCCTTTTTTAGTAACATTTATAACAGGGGTTGTTTCTACTTTCTTTAGTGCTTATTTTTATGATGTAAAGCTTAATACATGTTTGGCTGTTTTCTATGAAGAATTAGATTATGCAGATAAAAATAGTGTTGAGCTATAGTTGAAGGGATGTTTATGATGACTGAAAGCTTTGCAGGAAAGATTAATGGAAAACAAAAAGCAATTGGATTTATTCTTTTATTTCCGTTATATTTATATGTCATACCAAGGTTTGCTAATTTTGGTATTTATCTTTTATTAAAGTATACAAATATTACAAGAGATACGACAGTTTTAGGAATCTACTTAAATTTGATTTGTTCATTATTGAGTTTTGTTTTGGTTGTATGGCTTTTAAGAGATTTTTTGATAGATAATATAAAAAGATTTAAAGAACATTTTACAGATAATTTTGTTTATTCTATTACAATTGGTATTGTAATGATTTATGGAATTTCAATTGTTGCTAATATGATTATTAATTTTGTATTGGGTGGAGGGTCAAATGATTCTGCCAATCAATTATTATTTGAAGATTATCTAAATAACGGTGCCTTATTGATGGCTTTTCAATCGGTTATTTTAGCACCTATATTAGAAGAACTTTTATTTAGAGGACTTGTTTTTAGAAGTCTTAGAGATAAAAGTAAATGGTTAGCTATTTTTGCAAGTTCATTCTTATTTGGCTTTTTACACATTTATTCTGCTTTATTTGCTGGTGATCTATCGCAACTAATTTATTTGTTTTCCTATGGTGGAATGGGGTTTGCTTTTTCCTATGCTTATGAAAAAAGAAAAACAATTTGTGTACCTATTTTAATGCATATGATCAATAATTTGGTTGCTATTATATTATTAGTTTTTATGTAAAACTCCGTATAGGAGTTTTTTTATACTTTTATACCTTTTATTAGATAAGGCCATGTTTTTTTACCAACGATGCCATCTACTTTTAAATTTCTATTATTTTGAAATTTCTTAACAGCTTTTTCGGTATTGACACCAAATATACCATCAATTTTTAAGTTGAATCCTACAAAGTTAAGGCGTTCTTGAATGAGTCTTGTAATTTTTCCTTGGGCATCTCTTTTAACAGTAGGATACGTGCGAAAACCTTGTTTTTTAATTTCTTGATTTAAACGTTGCAACCAAGTATCTTCTAAAACAATATGATTTGAAGAAATAATTGTAGAAAATGGAAAATGGGTTCCTGGGCAATCTGTAGAAGCAACATCTTTATGTTTTTTAATGCTAGAAAGGTGATATTTATTTTTTATATAAGAAACTAAATCAATTAAGGCATTGAGTTGTAAAGGATTCATTTCTTCTTTCATGAAATCTCCTTCAGCACAAATACCGATTGAATCATGATTTGCACCTTTAGCATGCGCCCCGATTGTATCTTCAGGTCTACCTTGATAAATCGTACCATCTTTTCTTACTAAGAAATGATATCCAATTCCACTCCAACCTTTTTTTAAATGCCACTGATGGATATCTTCTACACTACATGTTTTTGCTTGTGCATGATGCAAAATAATTCTATTTGTTTTATTTCTTTTGAACAATGGAGAAGCCCAGTTGTATTTTTTACGAATGATTTGCATAGTTCACCTCCCTATAGTACTTATATGCTTAAGATATAAGATGATATAGGTAAAATAAAAAATAGTTTATTAAAACTATTTTTGTACAAAGGTAATTACATCATTAGGTTGACAATCAAGAATCAAACATAATTTCTCAAGAGTGAGAGCTGTAATATTACTATTCTTTTTTAATCTGTCTAAAGTTTTATGATCAATACCACTTTTTAGAAGAACATATTGAGAAATCTGCTTTTCTTCCATTGTATGCCATAACGGTGAATAATCAATCATTGTTATGTCCTCCTTATATGTATAATTATATAGAATTATTCTTGCAAAAATATTGTGAATATATACACAATAACGTATAATATGATTTAGGTGATCAAAAATGGCAATGTATACTTTAAAAGGGATTGGTGAAATATCAACAGATGCTTTTGATGAAAAAATTACTTTAAGAAATCTATTACAACATTTTAGTTTTTATGATTTTATTATTGTAGATACAAAACAAAATATTCTTTTTCAATATAATTCAAATGATGATTGGTTTCATAATCTAATTAGTTTAAAGAAGTTTTATAATCAAGAAGTTATTACAGTATATAAAAAAGAAAATCATTTTTATATTTCAATAGATTTTTAAGAAATTTAATGATTTTCCTTGATTTTAAAAATAGATTGTATTAGAATATCATTGTTATCTCTCCGTAGCTCAGTTGGTAGAGCATCTGACTCTTAATCAGAGGGTCCACGGTTCGAGACCGTGCGGGGAGACCAATTGATAAAATGGCTTAAACACTAGGTTTTACTAGAGGTTTGAGCTTTTTTTATATCTTGTTTTAGATACTTTGCTTGGTTAAACTAGGGCATATTAGGTTGAACTAAAAGTGTGCAAAAAAATGAAATATAATCTTATAACAAAATATTTAATGAAAAAATGTAATTCTAAGTGAAAGTTCTACATTTTTTTATCATATATTTAATAAAATGTATGCTATAATTACAAAAGGGAGGGTGATTTTATGTTTTATAGTCAAACATGTGAAAATATAAAATTGATTATTTTTACGTTAGATGGTGGCTTATTAGATCTCAATAGACTAAGATATAATTATTATCGAAGTACATGTGAAACCTATCATAAAGTTGCTACTCGTGAAGATTTTTCTAAAATGCTTGGAAATATGAATACGATGTATGATCATTCTTTACTGTCTGATTATATTTCTGCTAAAGATTTTAATAGAATGGTTGAAAAGGATTTATTTGAATATATTAAATTAAAACCTAATATTAAAAGAGAAGGTGTTGATGAGTTGATTCAATATTGTAAACAAAAAGATATCAAGATTGCAGTATATACGACTCATAAAACAAAAAGAGCTATTCAATATTTACAACTTGCAAAGATCTATGAAAAAATTGATTTTTTAATTGGTGGAGATTCACGACTTAAACCTTTACCTGAAGTGGATATTTTAGAGGTGACGTGTCAACGAATGAACATTGATCCTTCTCATACAATGGTGGTTGCTAATTTTGAATCAATGGTTGAAGCGGCTAATCAATTACTTGCAAATGTTATTTACATGCCAGATTTAGTGCCAGCCAGTGATAAGATAAAGGCCAGTGTTTATAAAATAACTAAAAATCATTTAGAAATTATGAATATGTTTTTATTTTCTAAGTATGATTCTGTGGAATTGTTTTCACCGCTTCTTGGAATGAATGCACAAATGGATTTGGAAACTTTGACACATACTCGAGATCAATTATTGGATAAATATAAAGATGACGAGCAATTAATTGCATTGGTTAATAGAACATATGATTATTTCAATGAAATCTTATCAAAACAATTTTTAATTAATGAGTTAGAAAAACAAGAAACAAAGAGATTTTCATTTGATGATGAACAAAATGATAACGTTCAAGAGGTTCATGATAAATTTAATGATGTTGTTTTAGAACAAGAGCAAGAAGATGAAATTTTACCTGATGAACAGGATGATACGTTTCTATTTTCTAAGGCATCTTCTATGGATCCCCAAAGAATGAGTGAATTAATGGATATTATAAATGGAGATGCCGTAGATGAAAAAAGTCATGAGGAGAATAAAACAAATGAAGAAAATAAAAATAAAAATAATACGTTAGAACAAGAACATTGGTTAAATAAAGTAATTGATGTTGTTTATAATTTATTGATTTCGGTTATTATTGTATTTTTTGCTTTAATTGTACAAATTTTATTTCAAGGAGATTCTTCTAAACTTGCACAAATTATCAATATGATAATCGATGGTTATGTAGGAATTATAAATTTTATTTTTGGTGTGTTGTTTGATATTTTACATAGTTTTATAAGTGTAATACCATCATATAAAATGTTTGTTTATCATAATTCATCGCTATCATCAATGGCGGTAATTGCGTTATTGACTATTATTTCAAATTTTATTTTAATAACTTTAATTAAGAAAATTGTTCAAATGTTGAAAAAAGACTAAAAAATAGTCTTTTTTTTTAAAAAACTATTTACAAATGTAAAATTAGATGATATTATAAATGGGCACTGATGCGATGGAGACATACTCAAGAGGCTGAAGAGGCGCCCCTGCTAAGGGTGTAGGTCGGGAAACTGGCACGAGGGTTCAAATCCCTCTGTCTCCGCCATTTTTTTTGGTCTGGTAGTTCAGTTGGTTAGAATGCCGCCCTGTCACGGCGGAGGTCGCGGGTTCGAGTCCCGTCCAGACCGCCAAATGATGGTTCCGTAGCTCAGTCGGTAGAGCAGAGGACTGAAAATCCTCGTGTCGGTGGTTCGATTCCGCCCGGAACCACCATTTTATTATATCGAACAATATAGGTATTTGATGCCTTAATATATACTTCCATTAAAGGGAAAATGTTAATTATTTCATTAGCATTTTCCCTTTTTTTCGTTTCCTGGAAAGGAGACATAATATGAGTTATCGTAAACTTTCTCCTTCAGAAATTAAAATAAAGGAGCTAGTTAGTGATAATTTGAAAACCTATTATGATTACCAACTTAATCATTATGACTTGTCTGATGAAATAAGATCGTTTTCAACTTCTCTGATTAGAACATCAAATGATAAACATTATTCTAAACCTGATTCTAATTTCTTAACTGTTATCTTAGAAAGAGATGAACATGAATACTTTTGTAAACGATATTCTAAGTATTTGGATATGTTAAAAGATTACAGTAAAGAACTATATAGCGTTATTACGCTCAAATTTCAGTTTAATTATACCGTTTCAGATATATCGGATGAATTGTGTAGAGATTCTACTGTGATCAGTTACATGTCAAATAAAGCTGCTCTTTTATTAGCAGTTTTTGATACTAATATTGATTACTCGATAGATAACTATATTGAGTATTTAGATTATCATTCAAAAAATTATCAAATAAAAGAGAGGGTAAAAATTCTTTGCGTACAAAAAGAAGATGATACTGAAAAAGTTCTAAACAAGATTTCAGAAATTTTTGTCTCTGATTCTGATAAAGATGTATCTTTATCAATATTCACAAATGATATTGAAGTTAGCAGGGAGGTTTTGAAGATTGTTTATACTTTTGCCTTTCTACACCCAAATATTAACCTTGATATCGAAAATTTTAAAACTAAAGCCCAACAGATGAGGCTTACAAATAAAGAGATGCGATCAATTCAAAAATCTAAAATCAAGTGATTTTAAGCGAATTTTTGGGTTGATTGCGGTAAGAAAATCAAAAAAAAACATTAAAGCAAAGCTTTAATGTCTATTTACATGAGAAGGGGGAGCACTCGTGATTACTACATCCGATTATGTACAATATCAGACACTCAAAGATAGTAGCTCAATAGAAAATTGGATCAATGACGGTACGATTTTCAGCAACAGAGATGACTTCAAAACAGTTATTCATCATTTATGTAAGTATAAAGATCAAAACAAATATGATTACAGTAAAAATAATGGTAAGAAAGCCTATAGTCCAATATATGCTCATTATCTGGAAATCATGATACCGCAGAATTTCTCAAATAAAGAAAAGAAATCTTTTATAGAAAAATACATGATTTCATTAAATCCATGCTTTAAAAGTAACAGTTTCTTATATTGCTACAAATATAAAGAACAAGGTAAAGGTCATTATATAGAAGTTATCTGCTTTACAAGAAAATATTATAAGAGAAAACAAAGAAAATTGATTACTTATGACAGTGATTATTATTTTGATGAAGTAAATAAAAGAAGATGTACTATGAATAATCCAAACGCAGTACGTTTGCACAAGAAAGGTGAACCAAAAATAAATAAAGTTGGTGAAAAGATATACCAGGATTATTATTGTTCAGCTAAAGAAACCGAGATCTTTAAATATAAAAATATAAACAATTTAAGAACAAAACTAATAAAAATCGTTCAGTACGTAAGATTGTTAAAAAACAGAGATTATTGGAAAAATCAAATTAAATTCTTTTCACGGATAACAGTTTCCACTTGGAAGCATAGAGAAAAGATACGTATAAAAAATCAAATGATTCAACGAATAAATTCTATTGTAGGAGATATACAAGAAGCTCTTTATGTTTCTAGGTTTTGGTATGATGTTGAACGTTCATTTTATAAATTGATCTATAACATAGATAAGATTCTATATAAGTCAGAATGGAGAGATTCAATTTCAGGAAGAACAGTTTATTTAGGACTTAATCAATCATCAGCTTCTGTTGAGGATAATTTACTGCTATTAGAAAAACATATAGAAGAGAAAATAAAAAACTGGTGGAATGATGAAATATTTCAAGGTTACGGTCTTGAATGGTTTAGATAAAAATGGAGGGATAATTTAAAATTGGAAAAATATGTAAACCTGTTTACACTGTGTTTTCTATACATAGTTGTAACCACAAAAGTTGTTATTGAATTTATGTATCAGAAGAAGTGGAAAGGATGTTTAGCAATAGCTTTAAGCTATCCTTTCTACATATGGTTCGTCTATTTATTAGTTATTAAATTTTAAACAAAGGGGATAAGGAAAATGGGATTATTAGAAAGTATGAGTAGAGATTTAAGCAAAGCACAAAGAATATCTATTGGTGATGTAAGGATCAATAGATTAAATGATGCATTGTATGATCAAGCGAGTGAAGAAATGATTCAAGGATTAATGGAATCAATTAAAAAACATGGACAAATGGAAAATGCTATTGGATATGAGGACAAATATGATGAAAACGGTGATATTGATGGTGCTTCATATACTCTTGTTGGTGGTAATACACGTTATTTAGCAATTTCAAAACTTTATGAACAGGGAGAAGGAGATGGCTATATTAATATGACCATCATTGAAAAGCCTAAAAATCATACAGAAGAATTGGAAATCATGATTACAAATAATATGCAACGTAAAAAGACAAGCGAAGAAAGATATCATGAAATACGTGTAATGGAACATGCTTATGAATATTTGGATGTAAAGCCTTCTGGAACTAAACGTGATTGGATAGGAAATCAGTTAGGTATTTCAGGGAGATATGTTGATAAGCTTATCAATAAATTTAATCCAAAGCCTGTTGAAGAAACTGAAGAGATGGAACAAGTTCCATCTTCTAATGAAGAAGAAAATGTTGAAGGTCAAACTGATATTTATGATTTCATTCCTGAAGAAGATGATACTGCTGGTGATAATGAAGAAAATTCAATGATTCAAGAAGATCAGGAAGAAGATATTCAAGAACATCAATTTACGGCAAATAGCAACAATGCTCCTAGAGAAAGAGAAATGATTTCATTCATAAAAGGAAATATCAGATCATTAAAAAGATCAAAAGAAATTGCTGATGAAATAGGATATCAGGATTCGATTTCTAAAGAACTTGACGAAATAGTGGATCAGTTAAACGAGATACTGTTAAGTTTACAAAGTAATCACAGTGATCAATAAAATAAAAATTACAATGTCTACGAACATTCACCAGTCTTATCTTTACGAATCAAGGTAGTACGTTCCGTCTCCACCTTGATTCAATCTAATCCTGGTGCTTTTAGAAAGTGTAAAGTTTAATTAAGAAAAGAGGAATACCATGAGAGAAAAAGATTTAAAAATTGATAGCTTTGTTGTAACTTGTATGAACAATATTTATGGAGATGATGCTGAAGTAAACAATGAATGGTATTTAGAATGTTTAAATAAAGCAAAGGATACAAAAGAATTTGAAAAGTTATATTTAAGTACAAAGGATAAAAATATTATTTGTTCTCAAGCGTACGGAGAATTGTTGAAAAAACAAAGTTTGTTTTATGAAGGATATGATAAATATTATCATTATGTAATGAATAAAGCTGAAATTAAAAAGGTTACTTGTTCTGATAGAGGTGGTTTGAAATTAGGCAATGATACTTTTTCTATATGTGTAAGCAATGGATATGGTGATGGAGTTTTTACAACAGCAATTTTTTTGAAAGGCAACCCTTATATTAATGCTGTGGATCATATGATGAATTATCAAGTGGCGGTTGATGGAAAATTCAACATCTATGATTGTGATTGTAGAAATGATGTGGCTCTTGAACTAGAAGGAAGTTACATTGTTTATTCTTACAATGGATTTGTAGCATTAGTAGAGCAAGACAGATAAAGGATGGAACAAGTTCCATCTTCGAAAAATAGAAAGGATACTAATTATTATGGAAAAAGAAATTATTAAATTAAAAGATTCAATCGAAGCCCTAAATAGTACATCAAAGGATATGAAAGTATCATTTCATTATACTGATGAAGAAATTGATGCAATCAAAACTGTAGTTGAGGCTGCTGAAAATTATTTAGAAATGAAAAAAGAATACAAAAAGCTGGTTAATGACCGTGATCTAGCTGTAAAAACATATGAAAGACAAGCAAAGGAACTCAATCATATTGGATACTTCTTGATTGAAACTCTTGGATACACAATGCAGGAAGTAATGGTAATTGCTGATACATCTTTAGAAATTCAAGATGTAAATAGAAAGTTGAAAGAGTTAAAGGAATCTAATGAAGAAGCGACTTTTGAAGATGCAAGAGAAGAAATTACTAAAGATATGTATGAAGAATATTGTAATAAATTTGATGATATTGTACTCAATAAAGATTTTAAAAAATCGGCAATTAAAAGAAAATTAAAAGAGTTAATTGATGAAATTAATCATTACTATGGTGATGATTCAACAGTACCAAAAGATATATTTGATTTAGTACAAGAAATCAATGAAAAGATAAAAGATCTTGAATACGAATCAGAGGATTATTATATATAACAATAGGATGGAACTTGTTCCATCCTTTGAAAGGAGGAAAATATGAAATTATATCAAATCCATGCTATTAAAGAAAATAAGCAAAATAAAAACAAAATTGATTTTGATACTGCCTGGTACAATCAGTTTTGGTTTGATAAAGCTGAAGATGCATTGTCGTATTGTAAAACAATGCAAGAAGTTGGTTATTTTAAAGAATACGATGCTCTATGGATCATGGAATATCATTTCAAATCTCCAAAGGTGGTAGAAGAATTTAAGCTTCAAGGAAAAAATGATTATTATAAATATGAAATGATTTATCAAAGATCATTAAATGTTTAATCATGGAACAAGTTCCATGACAGAAAGGAGATTACTATGTTCTTTTTCAAACAAAATATTGAGCGTATTCAACAGATAAATTATATGATGGAGAAATGCAAGATTAGCATCAAAGATCTATCTGTAGAGTTAAAACAAGACGAAAAATCTATAAAAAGAGCAATGTCAGGAAGCGTTAAAAAAAGATATCTGCTTGATGAAATAGAAAACTATTTAATAGATATATTAAAGAGAGAAGAAATAAAAAAAAGAGAAGAACTTGCTAAAAAAAGTCTTCCAGAATTATATGAACTACTTGAAATTACAAGAGCAGGACAATCAAATTATGATGTTATGACAATAAATCATGTTATTACAAATTATTATAGTCTCGAATACCTTTCAATTAGAAATAAAGGGGATGTAGGGTAATGTCAAAACCAAAGATGGTAGTATTTATATTTATTGTTACAATTTTTATGATATTTTTGACAGGTTGAATGATAAAGTAGATTCATTATTAAACAGCAAAGATAGAAGTCATATAGAAAAGAGGGGATTAAGTAATGTCAACTTATTATAAAGATATTCAAATTATAAAACATGCTCTTCAGTTTTATATAAAAAGACCTGATGCAAATGAAAAAGATCTAGAAAAAGAAAAGAAACTTCTAAAAAAAGTTGAAAATGAAGTAAGTAACTTCAAAAAATCAAACAATATCAAATAAAGGAAAACATTATGAAAAACAAAAAAACACTTAAATTATTAATCTTATCAATTATTCTTTTTTATGTAATAAATATATACGCAATGAATTATAAGAGTGATTTTTATGTTAATGATACTTTATCATGTTTTATGAGCCCTGTTCCAATACTATTTATCGGTTATTTATTATATATGATTTTAGAACCAGTGATAGAAGAACCATTAAAAAAATATTTTCCTCTTATTTATATATTTATATCTACAATAGGTATTTTCTATTTAGTAATAAGATTTTTTTAAAGGAAATCAGCAATGTATTTAAAAATGAAGATAATAAATCAATGAAGAGATAAAAGATCTAGAATAGGAATGTCAACATATAATCGTAATATTCAGACCATTAAACATGCACTTCAGTTTTATATAACAAGACCTGATGCAAATGAAAAAGATTTAGAAAAAAAAAGAAGCTTCTAAAAAAAGTTGAAAATGAAGTAAGTAACTTCAAAAAATCAAACAATATCAAATAAAGGAGAAACGTTATGAAAAACAAAAAAACACTTAAATTACTAATTTTATTAATTTTATCAATTATTCTTTTTTATGTAATAAATTCATACGCTATGAATTATAACAGTGGTTCTTATGTTAATGATTTATTAATACATACTTTATCACGTTATATGAGCCCTGTTCCAATACTATTTATTGGTTGTTTATTATATATGATTTTAGAACCGTTGATAAAAGAACCATTAAAGAAATATTTACCTCTTATTTTTATGTTTCTAACTTCAATAAGTATTTTCTATTTAGTAATAAGATTTTTTTAAGAAATTAGTATTACTTAATCTTATATAATCAGATAATAAAATAAGGAGCAAATAAAATGAATAGTAATTATTTAAAAAATATTTTATCCAATAGAAATATAAGTATTTATAGGCTATCAAAAATCAGTGGTATTGGTGATGGACGACTTAATCAAATTATTAACAATAAAACAAAAAGTCCACAGATTCAGACCGTTGTAAAAATAGCAAAAGCACTTGATCTAACAAATGATGAATTTGCTGAATTATGCGGATATAGAAAGGATGATTAGGATGAAATATTTGTTAATAAAGAAAAATAAATTGCCTCAAATTCATGAAACAAATAATATTCCTAATGTTATAACAAAAATGTTTGGAAGAAAATTTAGAATATTAAATGAAAATGATATTGCATATTGTAGATCACAATCTGTATATGCTACAAAATTAGATTTAGTAAGAGATTGCATGTGGATTGGTAGATATGAGCAATATGGAAGCAATGAGGAAATAAATAGACCACTATATGCAATGGTAGAAAAGAAGCATAATAGTGGCGCAGCAATTTATGGTGATTTTATAATTACAAATTTCAATTTTACTAGTTTAACTAATGAGCAAGTAAAATATTATAATTATTTTTTTGGAAAAAGAAGTATTGATGATGCAAACAAATTAATAATAGAATATCGAAAATTATTTAATTGTTAGGTTCAAATTATATGTTTTTTTCAATAATAGAGTTAATGATTTTGCTTTTTCAATATCGTTAGTGTAACGGAGTGTTAAATGATTATTTTGTAGAAACTCAATGATAATTTTAGACTGTTTTAGACCGTAGATATTTCTTATTTTTTCTTCCATTTTATTGCTGATATTTGCTGTTACTGTTGTTTCAAAATATGGTTTATATGTTTTTGGATATTGCATACGTTTGACATGTTTTTTTAATTGTTCGTAATTGTAGTTTTCAATTTCAGTAATGTTAATGTTTTCTATTTTTGAAAATAAATATTCAAAAAATGGTACAAGAGAACGTTCGTTTTTTTTGAAAATAGGCATTATATATTTATAGTAATCGCCTAAATATGGATTTATGGTCTTAATAGTGGAGTTATTATAATCTTTTGTTTCAATATCAAAAGGTAGAAAGTACTGATTTTTATCAATATAAAATTTAATATGGATTTGTGTATCTAAACCATGTAAAGAGCTATAAAATAGAGACACTTTGTGATTGTTGTAGTTAAAATTGTAGCGAACAACCTCGTAATTGCTTTCTTTGTATATGTTTATTATATTGTTAATTCCGTTTGTAATATTCATATAAATCACCTCTTATAGAGTTTATTATAGCTCATTAAAGTGAGTTACGCAAAAAGTTAAGAAAGGAACAACATAATGAATAAAAATTTTTTTGAAGAACTACTTAATAAAAAAAAGATTACAAGATACAAGCTTTGCAAAATTACAGGGATTAGTAGTGGTGGATTAACTGATTTGTTAAATAAAAAAGTAAAAAATCCAAGAATTGACACACTGTTAAAAATAGCAAAAGCACTTGATCTGGATGATCATGAATTTGCTGAATTATGTGGATATAGAAAGGATGTTGAAAAATGATAATCAAAGAAGAAGTAATGAATTGGAGAGAAAATGAGTTTCAATGTTTGAAAGCAAAAATGCATAAAAAACAAGTTGAAGAAGCAATAGATTTATATAGCACATATTCAGATGTACTAAGTTCTAAAGAAAAAAGAGAATTAAAGAAATTGAAGAAAAAGCAATGTCATTTTATTGTGATTGGAAGCACTAAAAAATCAAAGTAATTCTTTTACCATAAAGAATATTATTGAGTTTTTAACCATTTTTTTAATTAATGTCATGGTTTTTATAGAAAACTAAATAAACAATGAGGTGAAAAAATATGAACGAATGGACTAGTATTTTAGAAAGTATGCCAAGTAAAAATGGCACATATTATGTATATATGATGAATTGTATGGATAATTCAAGTGGCATAGAAAAATTAATATTTCAAGATGGAAATTGGCAGGGATTTGGAGAAGAATACGACAGAATTATTGCATGGAAAAATATACCCAAAAGAAATATCAAAGACAAATTGGGATGGCTAAAAAAACACCATAATGAATTAAACTCAGTTTTCAATTATGGTGTTGAAATTAATTATGATTATTTTGAAATAGCTGAAACATTAACTGAATGTCTTTATGAGTATCCTTATTTTTTTTGGAGTGGGTATGTTCGTTATATAGATAATGTTTATGTTGTAATGATTTTTTAATAATTTATTTTAAATGCTGAGGTATCTCATTTTTTTCCATATACTCTAATACCAAATCAAAGTTAAAGTCTCTAAGATTGTTATCTTTTTGTAAAGCATTGATTATATCTTCAAATGTTTTATTCATTTTTATAAGATATGTATTTACACTTTTTATTTGATATTTTGGAAAGTATTCAATATATTGTGAATCCTCTAATTTACGTTTAATATCAAATATTACACTATTTATTTTTATATTTCCTTGATAAGTCATTATAAGAAGGACTATGTTATATAACTGTTTTCTCACGGGATTCCATTTAGGTGATGGATTTGTAGTACCTCCATTTCCGCGTGCGATATTATCGTGATGCAAAGGATCAAATATTGGCGGTAATGTATATCCTGTTATTCTGCAAAAGTCATCAGCTACATATCTACCACAATAAATAGATTCATGATGATCTTGATTTGTTTTTGAAGTGCAATCAAAGATTATATATTCATCCGTTATATCCATATTACCAGCGTCACTTACAACAGTTCTACCATTTAAAAGTTTAAAGTGACCAACAGGTTTTATATCATATTGTTTACATAATTCTTCTCTTAATTGATGCCCTCGACAGTACATTGTATCAACCCCTTTTCAATTAATATATAAATACATTATAGTCGTAAATATACGACTATTCAATAATTACCAATTTCTAAAGGAGGAAAGATAATGAATATAACTTTATTAAAAAAAATGATTGAAAGAAAACATTGGACAGTATATCGTCTTGCAAAAAATATGAACATTGAACAAAATAGAATAGAAAAAGTAATAAATGAAAAGGTAAAAGATCCACGAATTTCAACTGTTTTAAAGATAGCAAAAGCACTAGATCTTAATGAATATGAATTTGCTGAATTATGTGGATACAAAGTTAATAGGCAATCATGTATACCACTTGAAATTAAAGATGAAAATGATATTCATTATGGTGGTAATCCCTTACTTGGAGAATGGATTACAGGAACTTGTCCTAGATGTAAAAAAGATGTCCAATTAGGAATGAATTATTGTTCCAACTGTGGTCATAAGCTTTTATGGGAAAATTTAGAAAATGAGAAATCATAGATTTGAAGATGGAAAATGAAAAAATGATTTCAAAATATGAAAAATAGGATGGAACTTGTTCCATCTTTTCTATTTAGGTAATTACCTACGTAAGAAAGGATTTAAAATAAGTATACGAAGATTGTTTAAAGTTGAGATGAGATAAGATGTAGTTGAGGTGGTGAATAATGAAAAAAATATATATTTGTATAGATTTGAAATCATTTTTTGCAAGTTGCGAATGTTCAAAAAGAAATCTTGATCCATTTACTACTAATCTAGTAGTTGCTGATAAAACAAGAGGCGAAAACGCTTTGTGTCTTGCGATAACACCAGCAATGAAGAAACTAGGTATTAAAAATAGATGCAGAACAAAAGATATACCAGGTGATATTCCTTATACCATTGCAAAACCTAGAATGAAAATGTACATGGAATATTCTGCTAAAATCTATGGTATATATTTAAGATATGTATCAAGTAAAGATGTGCATGTATATTCGATTGATGAGTGTTTTATTGATATAACATCTTATTTGAAATATTACAAAAAGAAGCCTAAAGAGTTTGCTGATATGTTAATGTCTGCTGTTTTTGAAGAAACGGGAATAACAGCGACAGTCGGCATTGGAACAAATTTATATCTCGCTAAAATTGCTATGGATATAATTGCTAAACATGTTGATGATAATATTGGAATGCTTACGGAAAATACATATAGAAAATATTTATGGCATTACACACCTTTGACGGATTTTTGGCATATTGGACAAGGCATTTCCAATCATTTAAATAGGTTAGGAATATATGATATGTACGATTTAGCACATTATGATCAAAAAAAACTCTACAAGGAATTTGGGATTAATGCAGAATACATGATAGATCATGCGCTAGGTAAAGAACCAACAACTATTGCTGATATAAAGGCTTATGCTCCTAAAACAAATTCTTTAAGTAATTCACAAATTTTAACTAAAGATTATAATTATGAGGATGCTTTCCTGGTAATGAAGGAAATGGTAGATACTAATGTAACAAGACTTGTAAAAGAACATAAGGTAACTGACTGTGTAAGTATATGTGTTGCTTACTCAAAGAGAAATGGTGGAGGTTCTTCGGGCGGTCAAAGAAAAATGACAGTACGAACAAATTCCTTAAAAACAATAAGAGATGAATTTATAATCTTATATAAGGAAAAGGTAACAGCAAACAAGCCAATAAGGCAAATTGGTATTTCATTTCATAATGTTATGAATGAAAGATTTGAAAGCTATGATCTTTTTACTGATATAGAGAAACTAGAAAAAGAAAAGAATGTACAAAAGGCGATAATATTAATACAAACTAAATATGGAAAAAATTCCATAATGAAAGGCATGAATAAACTTGAAAATGCAACTGGTTTAATGAGAAATCAATTAATTGGAGGTCATAATGCAATCTAAAAGAAAATTAAATAGGGCGAAGCTTTTTATTGCGTATGATGCATTGAAAGGTTTTAAAGAAATGATACATGAAAAAGAAAAAACAGTAATTAGAATTGAAAGAAAAACATTATCTGAGGATCAATTGTTTGAGCTTAATTGGAAAGTACAAAGTATAGAAGAAGGCAGTATTATTTCACTTATTTACTACAATCAAGATGAATATCTTTTAAAAACGGGTTACGTAGCTAAGAATGACATAAACAAAAGATTTATTCAAGTTGTTGATCGGATAATAAAATATGAAGACATTTTTGAAATTTTATAAAAAAACATTTAGGTTGAACTGTCCAAGTCTATAATGAAATATTAAAATATTATATAATAAATAAGAAATGGTGAGAAAGGAGATATTTAATGAAAAAAAAGTATAATAAAAAAAGTATTTCAAGAAGCAATTCTGAGAAGTTGATTAAGGAATTTGAATTAATTCAGAAAGAAGATGAAGAAGCAGAAAAAAATTTTAAAAAAATAAAATTTTCTATCAAAGCTATTTATGTTCTAATATTCATATATATTTTAATAGTAATATGTTCAATAGGGTTTTCAAATGGTGATTTATTGACTGCAGCAATCTCGTTTGGAATAGATCTATATGTAGTGGTTTTGTATATTTCAAAGAAAACAAAAGAACAATTCAAAAAAACACAGTGGATCAATAATGAAAATATGTTTAGAATCAAAAGAAAATTAGTTAACTATATGTATGAAGATCATATCGAAAATGCAAAAAAATTTTGCTCCTCAATATGTGGAGATTCTGACAAGCATGAAGGAGGATATACTGATAAAGATTTAGTTAATATATATGCTAGATTTTGGTTTGTTGAGTATAATAATTTGCTTTATGAAGAAAAAATTGTTAATGAGAAAAAAACAAAAAAAAATAAGAAATATATTGCGATTGCTGGTTTTGTGATAGCGTATTTTTGTATAGCTGCAGGTTTATATTACATATTTAGAAATCATACAATATTTGTAATACTGATTGTAAATGGAGCTGCATTATTAGGTTTTTTTGCTGATGATATTGTGGATGTTGGTAATAATTTTTCAGACAAGAAGTATAATATTAAAGATAAACAATCAAATTTGAGAGAAGAAATATTAAATAATCTTCAAGAGTTATATTTGCAAGGACAACTTATAGATAAACATATTATTTGTTTTGAAAAGCTACTAAAAAATGATAAAAAGTTTAACTTTGATGAAAATTCATCAATATAAGTAAAACGAAAAGTATAACCTTCGCATTTTTTAAGTCATAAAGTCTACGAACATTCACTAATGATTATCCAAGAACAAGGTAGTACGTTACGTCTCCACCTTGTTCTTTTCTATTCATTAGTGCTTTTAGAAAGTGAACCAGAAATAAGGAGGAATAAATTATGGATAATAAAAGAATAGATATGTATGAAAGGAGATTTAAAGATCATGTTGCAACAGTTAAGCAGTTAGATGAAGAAACACAGGTTTTAACATTTAAAAGACCAGATTCAATTATGTGGTCTACTGAGTTTATATTTAGAAAAAATTTGATTTTTGTCAGTGGAGATACTGGCTGCGCAGTATTTTCTACAACATTTGAACCAACATGGAATTATGATTGGGAAAACACAAGTCCAGAATATTTTGCAGAAAAGTGTCAGGCTTTCTTTCAAGAAAAATATGTATTAGATCAGGAAAAAGCAGAAAAGGATATAACGGATCATATAATCAGCACTTTAAATTATTATGATTATGATGAATATGAAGCAAATAAACTAGCGAAAGAGGTAATTACTTTAGCTAAACAATATAGTGAATGGATAAGTGTAGAAGATAAAGATATTTTCACAAAAAAAGATAATGAATCAGTTTTGAAACAATCATTTTTAATTTTAAGTGCTATTTATACTTCCAATACAATTAATGATTGGGTCTTAAAGATTCAACAAAATAATGATTTTTCCGATTGTATGAATGACTTCTATGATAATGATTTATATGACATAGGAAGAATGCTACATTCACAATTTGAGATGTGGATATTTGAACTTAGAAAAGCAAAAGAACAATTACAAAATAAAAATACATTATAAGTGGTAGGGTGGAACTAGTTCCAACTTTTCATTTTTCTATAGGTCTACGAACATTCACCATTATTTGATTGGCCACAAGGTAGTACAAGTCTCCACCTTGTATCCCTTCAAATAATAGTGCTTTTAGAAAGTGGAAGGAGGAAAAAGGCTAGAGTCAGTAAATGCTAATATTATATTGATGATATAGACATAGGATGATATAATTTGACTATAATAAAGATAGGAGGTTTTTTATATGTCAAATTTACGTGAAACAATAAGACCATCAGCGGACATTAGAAATCATTATAATGAAATTTCTAAACAATGTAGAGAAGATAAAGAAGCGGTTATTATCACAGTTCATGGAAAAGGAGATACAGTATCGCTTTCATTTGAAGAATATCAAAATATGAAGTCAAGAATTGAGATGTTAGAAATTCTTGCAGAAGCTGAAGATGATGTGAAAAATGGGCGTGTTGCTCCTATAAGTGAAACATTTGATGATTTAAGAATGATTTTGAAAGGTGAGTAATATGAAATATAGTATTATTCGTACTGATAAGGCAGATGAAGGAATCAGACATACTGTTTTATATTTGGCAAATCAATTTGGTAATGAATTTGCAATAAAAAAACTCGATTATATTGAGAATACTATTAAACTTTTAGAAGATAATCCATATATCGGAACAGTACCTAGATATTCTGTTTTAAAAAGACAAGGGTATAGAGTTCTTATATTAGAAAAAAATTTAGCTTTTTATAAAGTTAATGAAAATAAAAAAGAAGTCACTATTTATGCATTTACTGACCAAAGGCAAGATTATGTGAATATAATTAGAGGATTATAAGTTATTGTTAGAAGATGGAATAAGTTCCATCTTTTTATTTTTCTATTAGTCTTCGAACATTCACTATCGTATGATCAAGAACAAGGTAGTACAAGTCTCCACCTTGTTCTTTCACATACGGTAGTGCTTTTAGAAAGTGAGGCGAGGGAAAAGCCTTAAGAAACTAAAAACTTTGGAGGAAAAGAAAATGGAAGAAATACTGGTATATTTTTCATTGAAGTATCAAGGAGATTTCATGAAAATTTTAGAAGCTTTGCAAAAAAAAGAAATAGTAACGGAAGAAGAGAGAAAAAAGGCATTAGAGAGTGTTGAATGCTGTTATACTACAATTATTTCGGAGGATTATCCATATGCATTACAAGACATTAAATGTCCACCATTTGTATTATTTTATAAAGGAAACCTTGAACTGTTAAACAATGATTTGGTTAATATAGTAGGAACAAAGAAAAATGATGAATATGGAAAGAAGATAACACAGTCAGTAGTAAAAACATTAATTGAGAATGATGTTACTTTAATTGAAGAAAATAATCAGGGAATTGAAAAGGTAGTGGTAGATACAGTTCAAGAAAACAACAAAGAGGTTATTGTTGTATTAAATGATGGTATTGAATGTGAAACTAATCAAACACTAATAGATTCAATTCAACAAAATGGATTAGTTATAAGTGAATATCCTGGTAAAAAAAGAAAAACAAAAAAAAGTTGTATGTTTAGTAGAAGAATGAGTGCAGGATTGTGTAGCAAAGTGATTGTTACTCAAAGTGGAATAAAAAGTGAATCTATGGTTTCAGCATCATATGCGTTAGAAGCATATAAAGATGTTTATGTTTTTCCAACAGCTTATGACAGTAAATTTAAAGGAAATAACAAACTAATAAAGGAAGGTGCAAATATCATAACGAATATGGAAGATTTAGTAGATAATTAGTATTATCTACCAAATTTTGAAATGTCTCCGAACATTCACTATTGTCTGATCAATAACAAGGTAGTACGTTTCACGTCTCCACCTTGTTATCTCACATCCAATAGTGCTTTTAGAAAGTGAGGCAAGGGAAAAGCCTTAGAAAAATATGGAGGATAATATAATGGAAAATTTGAAATTTGAAAATTTAAGTGGTAAAGGACTTTTAACTCTCATGGGTTGTAGTTTGATAGCTTCGAAAATTGTTGTTTTATTTGTCAATGGTATATTGGATATGCTTTTTTAAAGGAGATGAAGAAGATGATAAATAGTAATAATACCACTTTATTAAATGTAAAATTAAATTCAACTGAAAAAAAGGTAAGAAATGTTGAAAATGTAAATTGTATAATGAGTGTAAGTTATAGTCTTAAGAATGATAAAATAATGTTGTGGTTTCGAACTACTTGTAAAGAAGAAAACAATGTTATCTTTGAAATGGAATGTGAATATAAATGTCCTATTGAAGAATATGATGATGAAAAAGAAATGATAATGAATTTAGTAAGTAATGTTTCGCCAAAAGTTGAAGAATTAGTTGCTTTGTTTACTTCACAAATGTTAGTGAATGCGTAATAAGATGGAACAAGTTCCATCTTATTTTCTTTGTGGTAATGTCTCCGAACATTCACCAGATCGTTAGAAAAAAAACAAGGTAGTACAAAGTCTCCACCTTGTTTTTTATCACTCCTGGTGCTTGTAGAAAGTGGAAAGGAGGAAAAAGAATTTTTAGTAGTTTTTTAATTATTATGCTTATTGAGCAGTAATATTGTTAATAATATTATTATAAGGATATTATTGTATGTTGATAAATATATCAATAAATATACTAACGAATTTATTGATATTTTATGAATTGGATAATATAATTGTTATAAGGATGGTGATACTATGGAAATTAGAAATATAGCGAATCTTTTAAAAAGTACAGTTTCAATATCATTATTTAATAAAGGACTAGCAGGAAAGATATTTGATGATGTAAAAAAGAATGGTACAAAAATTGTTATAAAGAACAATGTGCCAGAATGTATATTGATATCTCCAGAAGATTATTTAAACCTTATTGAAAAAATTGAAGATGCTAAACTTTATGAAATGGCTCAAGAAAGAATTGCTCAAGATAATGGAAAAAGATATTCGCAAAAACAAATTATGGAAGAATTTGGTATTAGTGAAGACGACTTAAACGAAGAAGAAATTGAGTTTGAATAATATGGAATGGGAAGTAGCATGGACTGACGATTCTCGTAAAGACTTAAAGGAATTAGATGGTTCTTTGCGAAAACAAGTATTACAAGCAATAAAAAAAGTAAAAAAGAATCCTGTGTCTATTTTTAAAAATGGTTATGGTAAGCCTTTAGGCAATAAAAATAATATGGACTTAACAGGATTATATAAAGTCGTCTTGAAAAAATCAGGAATTAGAATTGTTTATGAGCTAGTTGAATTAGATGGTAAAATGACAATTATAGTTATTGGAGCTAGAAAAGATGAACAAGTGTATAAGGAAGCTTATAAAAGGATAACTTCTCAAAAATAACAATTAATATAATTACGATATTATTGCGAAGATGGAACTTGTTCCATCTTTTTTTATTTTAGAACCAATGTCTACGAACATTCACTAGTATCTGATCAATAAGCAAGGTAGTACGTTCCGTCTCCACCTTGTTATTTCTCATCTACTAGTGCTTTTAGAAAGTGTAAAGTTTAATTAAGAAAAGAGGAACTAAAATGAGAAGACTAGAAACAAGCAAATTCAATTTTACTAAACAATTAATCAATGAAAAAATGAACCACGTTTTGAAAGAGTGGAATACATCATTTAAGAACAATAGAGGAGAAAATATAAAGCAAGAATTAAAAAATGAATATTATGACCTTGTTGATATTAATACAAAACTTGCATCTATGAAATTAAGAAAATTTTAATTAAGGAAGGTAAAAGAAAATGGATAATTTAAAAAATAAAATGGTTGAATGGTTTGAGTGTCATCCAACTGCATTAGAAGATTTATCTAACTTTTGTGGTAGAAAATCAAAAAGAATGTTAAATGAAATGAATAAAGATATAACTAAAGTTTATGTTGGTGATACTTCATTCAGTGTCATCAAAAGAGATTATGAAAAGAATATTGCTGTTTTACAAAATGACATATCAAAAATATATAATGTTGCAAAAGGTATTAATAGTAATAATCAAGGATGGGAGTTCAGTCTTATTTATACGTCTATCAAAGAAGAGGCAATTTGTTGTTATATAGAAAATACCAATAATGATATTGATTTGAATAAGAAAATCGAAATAAATCATTTATCAAAATCATATGACTTTAATTATAAAACAGCAAAAGAGATTATTGAGATTGCTTATGAAATCTATCTTGATGAAAATGACAAAACTGGCGAACGACTCACCGTTGAAGATATATCATATTTTTTATCTAATTGTGATATATCGTTGGAAGAATTAAAGATTATGGGAAAAGACGAAAGAAGGGAGCTAATGTATAAATTTTTTGAACAATAGGATGGAACTTGTTCCATCTTATTGTTTTTAAAACAAATGTCTACGAACATTCACCAGTTCGCTGATCTAAAAAGCAAGGTCGTACAAGTCTCCACCTTGCTTTTTTCGCTCCTGGTGCTTTTAGAAAACGAGGCGAGGGAAATCAAATATTGAATAAAGGAGTAAAGGCATAATGGAAATAAGATTTAAAAGAAATGGAGCAGCCACTATAAGAGAAATGGCTAATGAATTTAAAAAGCAATTTCCTCAATGGTGGGGGCATCAAACAATTGGCACAGTAATTCACCACCTAATAGATTTCAAAAAATCTAATTCAATGACAATTACTAAAGATGAAGTTATCTTATATATCTAAATAAAAAGGGTGAACCCCTAAAGGAGAAAGAAAATGAATAGAGAAGAAATTTTAGAAAAAATCGACACAAGATATTATGATGATTTTGACGCAGAATATCCAACAACAAAACGTTATAAAGAAGATGCAATTTTAGATGAAGACTTGACTATTAGAGAAAATAGAGAATTAGTAAAAAAATTAAATGAAGAAAGAGATGCTATAATAGATAAATATAACAAAGAAATGGCAAACAAAGAAAAAGAATTTCAAGATGATATTTGTTCTTATTTAGGAAAAGAATTAACTCATATTACACCAAATCAACTTCAAAAATGTTGCACTTATGTAGATTTAGAAATAAACTGGAGCAGAAGAACTGACTTTTTAGATAAAGTTGAAAGTTTAGCCAAATTTGTTAACTCTTTAAATGAAAAAGATGAACAATAGATATTATAATTTTAGATGAAGAATATGAATATGAGTGAATATAAATGAAAATACACGTTAAGATGGAACTTGTTCCATCTTAATTTTTTATTTAAGGTAAAGTCTACGAACATTCACCAGTTCACTGATTAAAAAAGCAAGGTCGTACAAGTCTCCACCTTGCTTTTTTCGTTCCTGGTGCTTTTAGAAGGTGAGGCAAGGGAAAAGCCTCAATAATATAAAACAAAGGAGAAAATATGATGGATAGAGTTGTAGATATGACTATTAAAATAGTTAATGAACGTACAGTTGTAGAAGTTTTTTCGTACAATAAGATGAAAAATATCTTTAAAGGATACGTGGATTCATTACCACAAGAAATTTTAAATATGGATATAAAAACATTTAACATCAAAGATAATACTTTAATTTTAAATGTAGAAGAATAAGAATTTATATTTAATAAGAAATAGGTAACCCCTAAAGGAGAAAAAATAATGAGTTGGTTAAATGGAGAATTAATTTTAAATGGAATGTCAAAAAAGGATTTAGCATATGCGCATGATTATATTAGAAGTACAGTAAGAAATAATGGGGATACAAGAGAATTTTCAAATTTAGGAGATGAACAGCGACCAATTAAGAAAATGAGCGAAAGAATTTTCGATTGTTATGAAGATGCTGACAGTTATTTGGACACATTCAATTGGGAACGAAAGTATAACCCTATTGTGGCATTTAGAGATGTAGATTTAAGAAGTATTAAGAAAACAAAGAAAATTGAAAATTTAGAAGCAAGAAAAGAAAAAGAAAATGAAAAGCTTCTTGAATATTATCGTAAAACTAATGTAAAAAACTTCAAAGCAAAATTAGTAACATGCCCAACGTGTGAATCAAAAATCAATAAGGAATATATCAACAATTGTACTTGTCCGTTATGTAGAACAGATTTAAGAAGTGAAACAACAAAGAAAACAATTGAAAGGTACGAAAGCAATATAGAAAAATTAGAAGAAGAAATAAAAAAAGAAAATAAGAAATTAATAAAAAAAGTAAAGGACAAAGCACCAATTAAATATTTACTATTATTTGAAGAATATTGTGGATAGTTATATTAATGTTTACAATATAAACCAAGGAGATAAGAAAATGAAGAGAAGTAAAAGAGCGTACAAATATGTAAAAGAAGAATTAGAAAGCCAACTAATAACCTTAAAAAAGGTAAAGATTATTGATACTGTTAGTGAATATGCAACAATAGATCGAATTGATGGGATGCTTTCATTAGCAAGCGAGATAGGATTAATGAATAATAAAAAAATTAAAAAATTAAATATTATGAAGATGGAAAATGAAAAAATGATTTCAAAACATGAGAAATAGGATGGAACTTGTTCCATCTTTTTGTTTTGGGTTAAAAATCTAATGTCTCCGAACATTCACTATTGTCTGATCAATAACAAGGTAGTACGTTTCACGTCTCCACCTTGTTGTTTTTCATCCAATAGTGCTTTTAGAAAGTGTAAAGTTTAAATCAAAAAAGGAGATAATAATTATGAGTTTATTTGAATCAATGAGTAGGGATTTAGGAACAGTACAAAGAGTTAATATTCAAGAAGTAAGAATGAACAAGCTCAATTTTTATGAATATCAAGATGATGTTATCAACAGTTTGAAAGACTCTATTTTGGAAAATGGACAAATGGAAAATGCAATTGCATATCTTGATGATTTTGATGAAAATGGCGATATTGATGGTTGCCGATATACTCTTTTAGGTGGACATACACGTTATTTAGCTATATCTAAACTTTTAGAAGAGGGTAAAGGAGATGGATATATTAATTTATCTATTGTTGAAAAACCACAAAATGAAAATGAAGAAAAGGCATTGATAATGTCTAATAATGTACAACGTAAAAAGAGTATGGAAGTTAGATATCATGAAATTAAACTATGGGAAGAAATTTATAATAGTTTGGAAGAAAGACCAAGCGGAACAAAAAGAGACTGGATAGGAAATAAGATTGGTATGAGTGGAAGAGGTGTTGCAAAAGTGATTGCTAAAGTTGAACAAAACAACAGTACATCTTCACAACAAAATACAACAATAAATATTACGAGAAATGATATTTTTAAGAGATTGAAAACGAACTTAAGAGCATTGAAAAAAACAAAAGAGTTAATTGAACAAAGTGGCGAATGTGAGGATATAGATGAATTAGTCAATAGCTTAATAAATGATTTAAATGTAGTAATCAATTATCAAAACTAATATAGAGATGGAACAAATTCCATCTTTCTATTTTAGATCCAATGTCTACGAACATTCACTAGTATCTGATCAACTGCAAGGTAGTACGTACCGTCTCCACCTTGCAGTTTCACATCTACTAGTGCTTTTAGAAAGTGTAAAGTTTAATTAAGAAAAGGAGACATAAAAATGAGTTGGGGAAATGTACAAATGATAAGCGGTATGTATTGTTTAGATAGCAAAAGTGAATTAAGTTATGCTAAAAGTGAAATCAAAGAAGAAATAAAAAGGTATGGAAATATTGAAGAGTATCCTGATTTAGGAAATGATATATTACCAATCATTTCAATAGAAACTGTATGTAAAAGTCTTGAAGAAGCAGAAGAATTAGCGGATAGTTTAGATTGGAAAGGCAAATACAGTTTACTAATTCCATATAAAGATGTTGGAGATGAGGACATTTGGACTATAAAAGTAAATACAATTTATTTAAATATTTATCATGAAGAAAATAATTTAGAAAAATACATTAAGAGAACAAAAGGATGTCGAAATCATAAATCTAAATTTGTTGGATGCCCTAGATGCGGTTCAAGACTTAATAGAAAATCCATTATTAATGGTAAGTGTCCTTTATGTGGACAAGATATAAGCAGTAGCACAGTAAAAAAAACAATTAAAAGATATAAGAATAACATTAAAGAAATGGAAAAAGAATTAAGAAAGGAAAAAGAAAAATTATCATATAAGGCTAAAACAAAATATCTATTCTTATACGAAGAAGATTTAAAGTATTGATTTTAAAATTTAAAAAACAGGTGGAATAAGTTCCATCTTTTTTAGATTCAATGTCTCCGAACATTCACTAGTATCTGATCAACTGCAAGGTAGTACGTACCGTCTCCACCTTGCAGTTTCACATCTACTAGTGCTTTTAGAAAGTGTAAAGTTTAATTAAGAAAAGGAGATAAAGAAAATGAGCTTGTTAGGTTATCATGGATTTAATAATTGGGAAAATCATTTTATGGAAGATGAAAATGAAAGAGATAATATTTTGTTTGGATTTGAGTTAGAAGCAAGAGAAGATGATTCTAATTATGTTGAAAATCAATTAAGTCCTGAACAAGTAGCTTGTAAGTTGGAAGAAGAATTTGGTAATTTGTTTGTATATGAAAGAGACAGTTCTATTGGACGAGGAGTAGAAATTATATCACAACCAATGACAATGAATTATTATATGGCACATATTGATTTGTTTAAAAAACTTTTAAAAATGTTAGATAAAATGAATTATGTTTCAACAAAAGGAAATAAATGTGGATTGCATATTCATTTCAATAGAAAAGCTTTAGGATATAATTCAAAAGAATTTGAAACATTAAAAAACAAGGTTGGAAATCTAAGAAAAGCGAACAATTTGGATCACGAAAGAGCAAATGAAACAATTTCAAATATTGTTTCTATCATGGAAGTATTTAAAGATGAACTGATTAAAATAAGCGGGAGAACACAATCAAGTGTCAATGATTGGTGTTCATTTGAAACTGCAAATGGGACTGAAATTAAAGAAATAAAAAGAGTAGCAAAAAACAAAAGTAAAAGTGGTGGAGGACATAGTGAAAGATATCGAGTAGTTAATACTACGAATGAAAAAACTGTAGAAATTAGATTATGTCGAGGAACTTTGATGTGGCAAAGTTTCAATACAAGAATCCATTTAATGTATAATATTGTAAATATTGCAAGAAATTTACAAGGATTAGTTACATTAAAAAAACTAATCATGTATAAAAATAATTGGGAAACTATTCATATGATGAACAAATATATTGAAGAACAAAATACCGAAAAAAGAAGAATAAATATTAATGAAGTAAGTAAAACAATTTTGTTATCAAGTAAAGATAATTTAAGACCGACAAGCCTAGTATTTGGAAAATCCTTAACCGAATGCCAGCAGTAACCGACTTCTAATAGCCCCAAAAAATTTTGAAGAAAACAAAATTTTTTGGGTGGCTTTTGTTGCTTTTTTTAAAAAGCAATTGTCTACGAACAGTAGACAAAATCGTTACAGAAATCAAAGTAGTATGCGTAGCATCTCCACTTTGATTTCTTCACTCTTTGTCTCTTTTTAGAAAGTGTAAAGTATAAAAAATATGCAAGGAGTGATTAAAATGTGTGTGATATTAGTTAAGGAAAGAGGAATAGAGTTACCAACAAAAGATGTTTTAGAAAGCTGTTGGAAAAGAAATCCTGATGGAGCAGGTTTTATGTTTAATGATTGCGATAAAGTAGTTATAATGAAAGGTTTTATGACATTTGAAGAATTTTATTTAAGATTACAAACTGCAAATGAGTTTTATCATTTGAAAGAAAAAGGATTGGTTATTCATTTTAGAATTGCAACTAGTGGGTTGAAAGATAAAGGAAATTGTCATCCATATCCAATATCAAACGATAATTTAGATTTAAGAGAATCATTTATTACAACTGAACTTGGCATAGCACATAATGGTATTATTAGAGATTATAATGGAAAAGATAAAATTTTAAATGATACACAATTGTTTATAAAAAATGATTTGTTTGAACTCAATTCTTTGGATAAAAAATTTTATAAAAATGTAATTTTTCAATCAATGATTGAAAGATTAATTGATGGTAGTCGTTTAGTTTTCTTAAATAAAAAAGGAGATATTATTAAATTAGGCAATTGGTTTCATAATGGAAATTATTATTTTTCTAATCTAAATCATGTATCAAAAAATACATTAAATATTAATAAAAAGCCATTTGTTTTTGATAATGATTTAAAATATTTTGATGAAGAAAACAACGATTTTGTAATCAATGATGAAGTGGTTGATAAAGACTATTTTGATTTATTTCTTGACACTTTGGATAGATTGGAGAATGGTGACAGTGTTTATAGTGAAGATTATTTTCAAGAGTATAACAGTTTTAATGGAAAATATTATTTGAATAAAAAAGAAAAAATGATTTATGAATTGATAGGAGATAATGAATTAATGTTTGTAGATTATTACAAATCAAAAGAAGAATATTACAAATTAAAGCTCTAAAAATAATTTAAAAAATTGCACAAAAAAGTCAATTGTTTTATTAAATGGACGTGATAAAATGATAGTATAGAATTATAAAAAGAAAGGCAAACGGAGAGTATTCGGTTGTCTTTTTTTATTGATATGAAGGGAGGCAATAGAGCAAAATTTATATATGATCATAAAGTCTACGGACAGGTCTTCGGACATGTCTACGAACCTTCAAAAAAATTGACAATGTTTGCACTTTTTGCTTGCACCAAAAATGTCATTTTTTTGAAAGCAGGATAAGGAGAAACCACAAGTGTTTCACACTTTTTAGGTGAAAACAATTTCACCGTGGTTTCTCGTGAACAACGTAGCAACGCTACGTTTTATTTTTTTAATAGGTGAAAACAATTTCACCCTTGCGGTATGCTTTCACCCATGTTTTCACCTATTAAAGCCCATAGAAAGGAGGTGGTTTGATGGCATCATCAAAGAAGGCATTTACCTTTAGAACATCTTTAGATACTGAAATAAAGTTAGCAAGAATTGAAACATATCTTAAAACAAATAAACAGTTTGAAAGTAAGAATCTTATGTTTGATTTTATTATTGATGTGGCATACAAAACATTGATAGATGGAACTAGTTCCATCCAACCAAATGAAAACAGTGGGAATCTTGAATCTAAGGTTACTGAAAAAATTGATGAAGGAATGCAAATGATATCAGATGCTATTGCTGCTGAGAAAAAAGCAAGTCCAATAGATTTTGAACAACTTCTACTAGAAATGTATGAAGATATTGAATTGATTTTAAAACTTCTTCCATATTCAAAAGATTATAGAAATCCTGACAAGAGTGAAAAGACTTCAGAAATTTTAAGACTGGTAGAAGCCAAATCAATGTTTAGAAAATATACAGAAAAGAAAGCTGAAACAATTTTAAAACAAAAACGAAAAGGAGAAAATTAAAATGGAAAGCAATTATAAAAAATTAACTGCAAAAATTACAAAGCTGGAAAAAAGTAAAAAGAAGAAAGAAGAAAAAATTAAAGAATTACAAAATTCATTAAAAGAAGAAAATAAAGAATTAAAACAGCTATACGGTTTTAAAGAAGCATTTGAAAAAACATCAAATGAATTAGATCAGTATTTTATTAACATGGAAGAATAAAAATATTTAAATAAAATTATTTGTTGTATAATTATTTAAAAAAAGTAGGTTCATAATAGAGAAAGAGGGTGATTAAAATAAAATATCTTACAGGAATACATGCTTTAAATTTAACTTGCAAATTAGATACATGTGGAGACTGGCATTCAAAATCTATAAACTGGAATCATCCAGATATTAGAGAATCAAACGATTCAGTTTTAAAAGATTATGGTATTGAAGAAGATAGAAAAGTAAAATATTTAGATTGTTCTAAAAAATATCATGTTGCTAATCATATTCGTGCTCTGCTTGATATGTTATTGATTGGAAATTACGGATATGCACAAGGTATGAAAGAAGATTATATTTGTAATGAACAATACACAGATGAAATATTTAATCAGGTTTTAAAATTAAAAAATGAAAATAATTGGCATGAAATAAATAATTTTATTAAAAAAGAATACAAAACAAAATGGATTGATTATTTAAATAATTTACTTTTATAAATTTTTTTTAATGAAAAAGTTGTATTTAATTTAGAAACTTGTATTTTTTCTAAGATGTGGTAATATACTTATAAGAGGATATTCCTCATCAAGAGGTTCTCACTACCTGTAAAAAAGTGAACAATAAAGAGGTTCTCACCACCTGTGTAAAAGTGAACAATAAAGAGGTTCTCACTACCTGTGCAAAAGTGATATTAAAAGATGAGGGTTATCCCTCTTATTTTTTTGGAGAAGAAAATGAAATGGTATGCGGTAAAAAAAGAATATATTGATTATTTAAAGAAATGGGATAAAAAAGTACCTAACGTTGATTATGGAAATCGTATGAAATGTTTTATAGGTGTTATATTTATTAAAAATGATATAGAATATTTTGCACCTCTGACTTCATTCAAAGAAAAATTTATATCTATGAAAAATGATATTGATTTTTATAAAATCACTAATTATGAAACAGGAAAAATATATGGTGCTATTGATATTAATAATATGATTCCTATTCCAAAAGAAATGTATACAGAAATCACATTTGAAAACTTAGAAAGTTTTAGAGAGTTCAAAAATAAAAGAGATAAAAAACAATATTGGAAATTGTTATCAAAAGAAATAGATCTGATTGATGAGTATGAATTATTATCAAGTGCTGAAAAGCTTTATAGAATTGTAACGAACAATCCTGAAAGCTATTTGGCAAAGAGATGTTGTAATTTTAGATTACTTGAAGAAAAATATTTAAGTTATAAAAAGTAAATAATTGATTCTAAAGAGCCTTCTGTCTCTTTTTGATTTAGTGTTCTATAACAGAGGAAAAATATATTATGGTATAATCTCTTCGAAAGCTAAGGTGATTCATATGGAAATCTATGAAGGATATTATTCTGATAAAAGATATCAATTTATTTATAGTACAGATGAGATAAAAGAAAAAGTAAAACCAATATTTGAATATTATGAAATTGAAAAAGTAATTTTATTTGGCTCTTATGCAAGACATGAAGCAACTTTAGTAAGTGATGTTGATTTCTGTATTGTTTCTCCTAAAATGAAAGGAATCAAATTTTTTTCATTGAAAGGAGATTTAGAAGAAACTTTATGCAAGAACGTTGATATATTCCAATTGCATTGCATTGAGGTAAATTCACCAATTTATAAAAATATTTTTAAAGAGGGATTAACGATCTATTCTAAAGAAAATTAATATTAAGATACTAAATAAAGAAAAACATATTGATAGGATGGAACTTGTTCCATCTTTTTTATATTGTAGGAAAGGAACAAAAAATGAAAAAAGAATTGAAGAGAAATAGAACATTTATGTTTTATCCAGCAACTGATTTAAAATTAGACGCCATTGTAAATTTAAAAAAAGAGGAATCAGATGAGGAAGGTAAACGATATTCAAAAAATTCTGTAGTTGAAGAAGCAATTGATTATTATTACAATGCAGTCGTTAATAAAAATCCAAGCTTCTTTGTAAGGATTGCTGATAGCATTGTTTCTTATTCTTTACAGAAAAACTTTAGGAAAATTGCTAAACAGCTCAATCAGATACAAATGGATCAGACAAGACAAATGTTACTGAATGAAAAAATTGCACAGGCATTGAATATAGATGTTGATGAAGTCTATGAGGAAGCGGATAAAATTATAACAGTTGAAATTGAAGGTGATGATCGTGTCGGATAACTTTGCATTGAACAAAGTTCGTTTTTTTGAATATGGGAAACAGGCACCCTCTCATTCCCGTTTTAAAGGGACAATGAATCAGGCAGCACTAGTTGGCTATTATGAATATACTTCTGATGAAAATAAAAATGAAAAATCAAGTGAACTTGATAATCTAAAAGAAGGTGGCTATCTGGGGTATGTAGATAAGGATGAATATACATTTATTAGTGAGTTTGATGGATGGCTCAATGAAGATAACAGAAAAGAATTTGAACACGTGTTAAGTGATTCGTTTTCAAAAAATGGCGATTTATGGTGGGAGACTGTTATATCTTTAAAAAGTGAAGAGATTGCAAATGGCTATGGATTAGAAACACCTGAAGACTACAAAACTCTTGTAGACAGATGTATACCTAAATTTTGTAAGATGATGAAATTGGATCAAGAGAATGTTATTTGGTGGGCAAACAGACATGTTGATACACAACACCCTCATATACATCTTAACTGGTTAGAAAAGGGTCAGAATAAAACAAGAACCAGAGGAAAGATTACGGATAAAGAATTAAAGCGACTGAAGAATATTGTTGCTACTGAACTGAATCACATGAAAGAAATCAAATTTGAAATTGATGATACATGGAAAATTAATATTTTCAAAGAGAAAGATGAAGCTTTTCATGAACTGTTAAACGCCATTGGTAAAAATGCTTTTGATAAAAATATTGTAACTTTATCTCAACTTTATAGCATATTACCAAAGCAAGGAAGACTGGGATACAACTCATACGTGATGAAGCCATATAAACCTTTAATTGATTCAATTACTAAAAAAATAATAAATGACAGGGAATTTAAAGGATTATTCAATAACTATGTAGAAATGCTGGAGAAACTTGCCAACTATCAAAACCAGTCTTTAAGTTCTGAAGGAAACATTGATATAGCAACGATAAAAGATACTGAAATAGATAAATTATATTCTCGTATTGGAAATATGATTATTCAAGATTTTAAAAAGAAAAGGATTCAAAAGAGTTTGATTAATACTGGAGAGTCCGATGGAGGTATGGAACTTGTTCCATCTCTAGAGGAAATGTATCATTTAAATAGTCAAAAAAGATTTACCATCAATATTGATCTTATAGAGGATTTTGATGAGCAGGATCTGTTTGTAAGAATACCAAAAACTGGCGGTCAAAAGTATATGTATCTATCTGATGAAAACTGTAAACAGATTGGTGAAGAGACATGGCAATTTGATTTTGATGCTGACAAAACATTTAAAATCTATGATCAAAATAAAAACTTCATTGAAAAAATGGAAGGAAGTCAATTACTGAAATTCTGGGATGAAAAGAAAAAAGACACAAAGGTTAAGTTTGAAAAGTCAAAGATGGAACAAGTTCCATCCTATTATGATCAACAAATATCAAGTGATAATCCAGCAGATTCTTATTTGGCTTTTACAATAAACAAGTCATTAATTAAAGAGTTTGATAAAGGAAGGATTTTCTGCAGGATACCAAGAACCAAAGCCACGAAATTTATGTACCTTGAACAGGATCAGTGGCAACAGGCAAATCAATATACACTTCGTTACTTTTTTGACCCTAATAAAACAGTAAAAGTTTATACTGAAGGTAAGAGCTTTATGGAGGAAATAAATGGAAGAGATTTATTAAAGTATTGGGATAAAAAAAGTATATCTGAGCTGACTGAAAAAGAAAAAGCTAAATTGGGTCAACAAGGGAAAAGAAGACGAACTAAGAATAATGATAATCAGGTAATTGAAATGTCTAGTAAACCGCAATTTGATGAAAGTCTCTATAGAAAGAAAAAAACGATAAGTTATTATATAAAACGAGCCAGAAGATGGCAAAAAGGGAGAAACTTTGGAATATCAGATTCGGAAATCTATCGTGAAATGATGGAATGGGAACGTAAAAATGATATTGGTCAAAAATTATAAATTGAAGATGGAACTTGTTCCATCCTTGGAGGAATGTACATTATGAAGTTTTTATCAGGAAATTCAAATATCAAAAGAAAAAAGACGGTAATAAGGATATATTCAATAGTTTTAGCTTTGATGATGTTAATGTGTGGAATTTTATCATTTATAGAAGGTTCTGTATATGGATTTATTTTTATATTATTGATGTTTCTGTTTTTATGGATTGCTGTTAAAGGGGCAAATCTAATATTCAAGTAAAATTAATTTAGAAAATTGCACAAAAAAGTCAATAGATTTTAAAAATCATGGTGATAAAATGATAGTATAGAATTTTAAGAAATTTTAGAAGCTTGTTTGAAATCTTCATCTATGGTAGAATTGTTTCGATAAGTTGATAGAAAGACTTTAGCTAGAGCAATATCAACTTTATCACATCAGATTGTTAATTCAGAATGTAAAAATGAGCAGTAAGCTCATTTTTGCTTTATAAAGGAGACATATATGAAAGACATTATCAATAAGATCAATAATTTAAAAATTCAAAGAAACGATTTGATCAAACAGTTTGAAAAGGCAATGAATGATAAAGATATATCTGTTGCAATAGCAATTAAAATCAAACAGGATTCTATAAGTAATGAAATCATGAAGTGTTATGATCAGATGATTGAATTACAAAAACATTAATTATGGAACTTGTTCCATCCTACAGAGGCAATTGAAAGATTGTCTTTTTTTATTTTACAAAGAAAGGAATATGATAATGAAGAAAATATACAGTATTATTATTGGTCTGCTACTAACAATGGCGTTGGTTTACACATCTGCAATCAATCTTATACAGATTTTGCTTCTGCATAAGATGTCGTGGACATTGGATTACAGTTTATTATTTATCAATAATCAGAAGGTCGTGTTCATGTTCTGTACGCTTTGTGTATTGGCTGTTTGGGGAGAAGTTATTTTTAACAGGACTTTTGCAAAAGGGTCAAAGAGAAGACTTACTAAAGATGAAAAACAAAGATCTTCTCATGTTGCCAAACTGAAGGAATTTAAACCAGCATTGATCAAGGTCTCTTTTGATGAAGAAAAAATTATAACTACCACAAAAGACAGATTAGATATAAGAATGAATGATTTCTATAAGAAAACAAAGAATATGGAAAATGGCATTCAAGATGGTTATAAAAAGATAGCTCATTCTGATAGGGTAATCAAAGTGCCTTTGCTGAGTTCATATAATTTCAATCACCCTGTTAGAAAGCAATATTCAATTGGAGGAGAGATGAAATGGAAAAGATCAGGGCTGGTTTTTTCTGCTGGCAAGAATCATGCATATGTTGATCCAGGAGACAATCATAATCTCGTTATTGGTACATCTTCGTCTGGTAAGTCATTTACAGAGGTACTTGAAATGCTGGAACTTTCAAGACTTGCAGGAGAGAGTGTTATCGTAAATGACCCTAAAGGAGAACTTGCAAAATATACCAAAAAGAAATTTGAAAAATCAGGATATAAAACATATATTTTGAACTTTGTTGATCCACAATATTCCAATTGCTGGAATCCGCTTGAACTAGCCTGGATAGAGTGGAAAGAAGCAGAAGAAAGAGTAAAGCCTTTGGTTGAAGAGTGGGAAAAGCGTTATGAAAGCAAAAAACGGAAAGCAAAGATGTTAGGACTTCCAATACCACCAGCGGATGACAAGCCAAAACCTGATTATTCAAGAGCGGTTGAAATGATACTTGATGTAGCAAATACTTTATGTTTAGAAGAAAATACAAAAGACAGCCCAGTATGGACAGAAACGGCTTCAGATATGGTAGCAGGTTCAGCAAACTTTATTCTTGAAATGGATGAAAATGAATATCCTGAAAAACATGATTATTTGAATTTTCCTAATATTTTTAAGATGATAACTGATGGAGACAGAAAGATTAAAAATGATGAAGATCCATTACACGAAATGACATCACAAAAGAAGCTTTTTGAAATCTATTTAGAAAGATACAGAAGTAAAGTTGCACGTTCAACAAAAAATTTGAAGGGATATCTGGAAAGTGAAGATAATACACAAAGTTCATTTTTTAGCTCTTTTAAAAACAAGATGAGAGATGTAATGTCCAATGAAGCAATAGAAAGAATATTATCAAGCAATGATATAGATTTAAAGAAGATTGGAGAAGAAAAAACAGCAATATTTTTAATTGTTCATGATGAAAAGAAAACATATTATAAACTTTCAACAATGTTTGTAAAACAGGTTTATGAAGCTTTGATCAAATCAGCACGTAATCAAGCCAATTTGAGACTTAAAGTTCCAATCAATATGATTCTAGATGAATTTGGGAATATGCCACCAGTTAAAGATATTGATGCCATGCTGACAGCAGCACGTTCAAGAGGTATCAGAATTACACTTATTGTTCAGGACTTTGGACAAATAGATAAGCAGTACGGTAAGGATATGGCAAAGACAATTAAAGGAAATGTTATGAATACTGTTTATATTCTTTCTGGTTCTGCGGATACATTAAAGGAAATATCCGAAAGTGCTGGAAGCAAAAGAGAGTGGAACAAGGATAAGAAGATGTATGAAGATGTCAAACTTTTTCCAGTTGATCGCTTGAGACATTTCCAGCTAGGAGAAGTGTTGATACTTGCACAAAGGCACAATCCTTATTTTGTTAAGCTTCCAGGATATGATAAATATGCCTTTTATGCAAATAATCTAGAAGATTCATTTGATTATATTGAAAAGCCAGAAGTTAAATACTTTGATTTGTACGAAGATTTTATGAGGAAAGGAGCAGAAAGCTTATACAACAGCTATCAGCCTGAGGATTCAGAGGATGGAGGATTGATGTTGAGCTAGGATGGAACTTGTTCCATGTCTGTGTTTAGTATGGGATACAATATTGAAATAAGGAATGGTAAAAAGGCAACCTATTATTATAGGGAAGACCTTAAAAAAATGGGTTTTAAATTTAAAAAGACTTCTGAATATTGCTCTTGCTGGTACGCTCATACAATTTTGGAAGAACAAGTAGAAGCGGTAAAAAAGTATTGCAAGGATCACAAATTGAATTTTTTTATGTATGAGGATAAATATGAACGTTCTAATAATTATCGAAAAATCTATTTTGAAAATAACAAACCAGTATTTAAAGATTATTACATTTGTGTCTACTGTGGAACGCCTATTCATGAAAAGAATGTAACAGTAGATCATATTGTTCCAGTAAAAAAAGTAAGAAGAAAAAGGTGTATCAAAAGATACTTCAGGTTTTGAAAATAGAAGATGTGAATGATCCCAAAAATTTGGTGTGTGCGTGTTATTCATGTAATGCAAGAAAATCGTCTAAAGGTGGATTTTGGGTACTAAGAGGATTTTTAGGAAAATTTAAAATATATTGGGTATTGAACATGGCTTTTTGGATTGTATCTATTAGCTGGTTTATTTATTTTTTATATACATCAATGATGGAACTTGTTCCATGATGCAGAAAGGAAGGATGATGAAAATTGATAGATAATCAAACAAAAGAAGAATTAATCAATAGGATTTTAAAGGAAAAAGACATAAAGAAATCACAAACTTATAAAATGACCTCAATAGAACCAGTAAAATCTAAAACAAATGATGAAATGAATGGCTATATTCATCAAACGGATGTACTTGAATTTGATGGACAGCTTATTGAAGGTGCAAGATTAACAAAAAACAAGACTTCTATAAAAGCTCAAAACTGTAAATTCAAGAATCTTCAGTTTAGAGAATGCGTATGTAAAGATGCAGTATTCATTAATTGTGATTTTGAAGATTTTGAGATTATAACAAGTGATTTGGAAAATATTATTTTTATTGCGTGTGATTTTAAACGTTTTAATGTAAAAGGTTCAGTAACTTCTAAAGTTAATCTTAAGGGGATGAAACTTGTTAGATGTACTTTTGACAGTTCATGTGATATTAAAAACACTAACTTGAACGATAGTCAATGGCTTGATACGGATATCAATAGTATTGATATTGACACAAATCCACGCTCGGCAAACTGTTGTACGATCAATGGAATGATTGGTGATGATTTACGTGACAAGAGTAAGATTAATGATGATATCAGTACAGAAATAAAAAATATTGATATTAAATCACTTGAAAATGAAGTGATTTCAGATAAAGAGTACAGGGATGAAACTATTGATATTTCGCTTTTTGTCAATACAGATTTTTGCAACTGTAAATTTATGAACTGTACATTTATAGATGAGATATTTGAAAATAATGATCTTTATAACTATGAAATGAGAAGTGCATTTGTAAACAGCATTTTTGAAGGTTGTGTGTTTTCTTGCATGATGAAAGGCATAAGATTTGATAACTGTTCTTTTATCATATCTGAATTGAATGGCAATTTTATATCGTGTCTTTTTATAAGCACTAAATTTACTAAATGTAGTTTGACACCTCAAACAATGATGAACTACTCAATGTTTGTGAACTGTCACTTTGAAGAAACTGACCTTGATATTTTGAAAGTTCATGAATTAAGAGAATCAAGAGGTGATGTAGGTGTTGTAATTTGTGAACAGGTTGAGCGAGTACAAAACATAGTTGATTTAGAAAATCACATACATGATCTTCAGGAAGAAAAGGAAGCCGCTATAACTGAAAGCAACAATCATATAGAAGAGTTAAATAAAGTTAGAAAAGCATTAAATGAATTAGGTGATGAGCTTTTTCAAAAAAACGGAGTCATTGAAAGTAATGAAGCAGAAAAAGATAAATTAGAATTACAAATTGAAGAATATGAAAAGGGGAAATTAGAAATGGATAAAGAAATGGAAATGAAAGATGAAGAAATCAAAGAATTAAGGGATAATTTAGAAGTGGTGAGCAAAGAAAAAAATGATTATGAAGAAAGAATTACTGAATTGCAAAATACAATTGAAATATTACAGGTAAAAGCAAAAGATGGAGATAGTTCACAAGAACAAGTAGAAACACTTACGCAAGAAAAGAAAAAATTAGAAGAAAATATTATTGAATTACAAAATACTATCGAGTTATTACAAGAGCAATTAAGAAATACTGATGGAACTAGTTCCATCAACAATGAAGAATTGGTAATGGATATTGTAGAACTTATTAAAGAAAAAACAGGTATTGATTTAGTAAAAGAAAAGCCTGTAGATGAAGATGCAACAGTTCAGTTTTTAGCTGCATTATCAGAAGACGAAAGATTGAATATTTTTTCAAAGGCAGCAGCATTAAGAATGCAAAATGCCATGATGGGTAATAAATAATGAAACATGACTATGAGTATTATAGTCGAATTGCTTTTGATCCAAGACAGCTTCAAATTATCAAGGATGGTTTGGATCTAGGACTGGATGTTGATTGGTATGCGAATACAGCATTTGATTATTTACAAATGGAACAGATATTCCTTGCGTTGAAAGCAGGAGTATCTGATCCAGATGCCCTAAATATGTTTTGTGATCCTGAGATTCCCTATAAGTCAATGGAACAGTTAAGGATTCAGACATGCAAACAGTTAGGTATTTATGAAAAGGCTGCGGAAGAAATAAAAAAGAAAAGAATCATAAGGATTGGAATAACTTTTGTGGTTTTGGTAGTTATTGTAACTGTATCGTCTGTAGCTTTTATCAATAGAAAAACGATAGGTTATTATTTTGAAAATATTCATTTGGAACTTAAAGAAGAAAAAATAAAATTAGGCATGTCTAAACCGTTTGTTGCAAGCGAATATATTAAAAAATATGATAAAGAATATAAGCTGACACTTCCGAAACAAAAGATGTTTGATAAACCAGGAACATATACCGTTACCTACAAATTATCGAATAAGGTTAAATCAGTATCAAAACATCTTATGATAGATGTGTATGATGATGTGTCACCAGTGATTGTTTTAAAAGAAAGTGCTGTTACAGTAGATAATGGTTCAAAATTAAATCTGAAAGATTATATAGAAAGTGCAACAGATAAAGTGGATGGTGACCTAAAAGAAAAAGTCAAATATAACTCAATAGATACAAATAAAGCAGGAAATTATACAGTCAATTATGAGGTGGATGATAGTGCTGGTAATCATGGAACTTGTTCCATGTCTGTATCTGTTAAAGAAAAGCTAGTAGAACAACCTACACCTTCAACATCTTCATCAAATAACGCATCAAATAATAATGGTTCATCTTCTAATAATGCAAGTAGTAGCTCAGGTTCGAATAGTTCTTATTCATCTAAACCAAAAGGAAATGCAAGTGCTTATAACAAATTTTTTGAAGGATATAGTATAGATTCTTATAATGCGGCATGTGATTATGCAGATGGTTTAAAAAATTCAGGTAAGATATCAGGATATTCAGTAATACCAACGGGAGAAGGAGTACAAGTTACATGTTATTAGATTAAAAATATGGTATTATAATTTTACCCATGATGTTATTCATTTTTAAAAGAGGTGATTATCATGAATAACTTTCTTAATAATGTATTCAAATATATTTCATATGACGAAAGAAGAAAAAAGAACTTAGAAGACGTAACAAAAAAATCAAAACAATATATGGAAATGACTAAATATGAATTTATAATGGAATATACGAATATCGTTGCAAAATTTGAACACAAGAGAACTATGTTTTCCTTAGTAATTGTAACTATTTTCTTAACTATGGTTACAGGGTGTTGGAAATATTTTTTTGATATTTTTAATGCTTTAATAGTAACAAATAGTGCGTTATTTTCAGGTTATAGGGAACAGGCAATAATATTTGTGATATTGGTTTTTATTTTAATTTTAATTGTTTTAATTTTTTCATTAATGAAAATGGCTTTTAATTTAAATAGATTAAATAAGGAAAAAATATTAATTGAACAAGTTGAAAAAATAAGAATTAAAGGAAATATAAAATGAATTTAAGAGATTTATTAGAATCTATTAAATTAGAATTATGTCATCTTGTTTTTGGAATAATATATTTTGTTAGGTTAAAATCTTTTAATAATTATTTGTTATCTAATTATCAAGAAGATGATTATTTTAAAATGATTCTTGAAAATACAAACGAAGTATTAATTTTTTTACTCTTCGCTGTAATAATGATAATTATAGGAATTTCAGTGATTGGAAAAAATTTGCATGAAATAAGAAATTATTCTTTAGAAATTGAAGATATTCTATTTAAAATGGTAGGAATTGTCATTGAAGCTATACTGATAATTTTAACGATAGTATTTATATATAATCCTATATTAAGAGGCATTCTTTTGCTTATAAGTCTGCTAAAAGTATTGACAACAGCTTAAACGGTTTACATTAATCCTCATAAAAAATGTTTAAATTACAAATTAGAATTATAGGAGGAGTGATAGACATGTTAACAATCAGTTATAAAACCTTAAGGAAATCAATGAAAAAGTATTTGGATCTTATTGCTGATTCTCTTGAAATAATAGTGGTTACAAGAAAGGTTGAAAACAGCATAGTTATGATGAGTGAAAAAACATATGACAATTTAATAGAAAATATTTATCTTACGCAAAACAAAAGAAATTTTGATTGGTTAATGGAATCTAAAAGACAACTTGAAGTAGGAAAGACCATTGATAAAAATATTAAATAGGGTGTCATAATTAAATATTAAAATTATTACCATATATTTTAGGTTTTTAATATCAAAAAATAAATATGATTTTTTATTATAAAAAGTCAATGGAATTAAAAATATAAGGTGATAAAATGATAGTATAGAATTGTAGTTGAGAGGTGGAACTTGTTCCATCTTTTTTTATTTTTATGAAAAGATTCTATGATGGGCTAAAAAAAAACGGGCGAGAAACCAATAAGGAAGGTTGAGGGTTTCTCGCCTTTATGTGATGGAACAAGTTCCATCACGGGATGTCTACGAACATTCACCAGCTCGTTCTTACAAAAAGCAAGGTAGTACGGTGCCCGTCTCCACCTTGCTTTTTTCACTCCCTGGTGCTTTTAGAAAGTGAGCGAGGGAGGTGATAGATAAAAAGAAAGGAGATGATCAGTATGAGAAAAGTATTATATGCACTAGTAACATTTTTTGGAGGGCTATTTTTGATTGGATTTGTAAACAATGTGTTTTTAGCAGCACATGGAAGTCGTACGGATAATACGTTAACAATGCTCATTCTATTCTTTGTTCTAGGCGCAATTGCAAATGCTTTAAAGAAATAAAACAATTGAATATTTAAGGATGGAACTAGTTCCATCAAAACTAAAAACTTTTGGAGGAAATTAAAAATGAAAACAATTGGAATTATTAACGAAAAAGGTGGCGTAAGTAAAACAACTACTACAATCAATTTGGCATATGGTTTTGCCCAAAAAGGGTTGAATGTTCTTATTTGTGATTTAGATCCACAAGGGAACACAACTAATAATGTATTGAGATTGAATGATCAAATTGATCAAAAAGAACTTGTAAAAATTAATGAGGATTTTAATGAATCTGATAAGACAGTCATGGATGCAACAAGAATACTGAATCACTATACTAGTGTAACAGCTTTTTCAAAAGATATCAGCGATGTTCTGTTGGATCATAAGATAGTAAGAGATGCAATCATTAATGTTGCTGAATATACAAATTATGATGGAGATGATAAAGCATTTTCAAGAATAAATATTCTACCCTCATCATTAAAGCTTGCTGAAGTTGATTTGAAACTAAAACAGTCAGGGCATTTTGTTGAACAAAAATTAAAGTTGGCTTTAGATCATATTAGAAATGAGTTTGATGTATGTATCATTGATAATTCACCTTACACAAATTCGCTCACTTATAACACAATGAACGCTTGTTGCAAAGAAGGAGATATTATTCTTATTCCTACTAAAATTGATAACTACAGTATTGTTGGATTGTCAAAAACAGTTCATATGATGATGGAATGGCTACAAGCAATGCCATTAGGCTTTGATTTTAAAATCCTACTAACAATGGTGAATCGAAATAAAACTGAAAAGTGCATGGTTGAAACAATTCAAAATCTTTTTAGAGAAAGATGTTTAAAACAAACCATCAGACATCAATCTAAACCAGTAACAGAAGCCAACTTAAACAAAGAAGTCTTATTAGCAACATCAAATTCTCCAGTAGCAGAGGATTATCGAAATGTTGTAGATGAATTATACAGAGAGGAGTTTATGTAGGATGGAACTTGTTCCATCCTGTTAGAAATATATATGGAAAACGAAAAATTAAACAATGCATTATCAAGATTTAAACAATGTAATCAGAAAGAAACATCTTATGCAGCATTTATCAGTTCACTTACAAAAATGATTGATGCAAATGTATTTTATTTAAAAGCTATTTGCAACAATGATCCTGATGTCTATTATGATCGTTATTTTAGAACTTCAAAACCAGTTAAAGCTCATACAGTAGTTTATATTGATTTCAGTGTTGGATTTCCAAAGGAATTGAGATACGGTCATTGGGCATATGTCTATAAAGTAATGAATGGGAAAGCGTTGGTTATTCCACTTGTTTCTATTAAGAATTTCAGAAGAAATTTGAGGGAACAAGAACTTGAAATTGTTGTTGTAAATCGAGGAATGTTGACACCTTCTATGATGAGACTGGATGAAATGAGATGGATTGATATTCAACGCATTGATTTAGAAAAAGAAGTACCAGAAAGAATACAGACACCACTTGAAGTTATAAAAGAAAAGGTAAAAGAATTTTTGAAGCTGTAAAAAGGAGTATGAAAAATGGATAAATTAACTGTTAGTTATAAAGAAAATAATCTTTTTAGCAATCATAAATATTTTGTAACAGTAGAAAATGTCGAAAATGGTAATAGTATTGAACTGGAATTCAAAACTAAAAAAATTGTTTTATTTGAAAAAAGAAAAATAAGAAAACCGGCATTTAATGAAATAAATAATTCTGTTGAATTACAAAAGGAATTGTTTAATGAAAATAAAAATCAAAATAATTTTTTGAACAAACTTCTTATTTCAACGTTTAAAGCAGGAAAAATATATGGACAAAGATAATGTGAGAAAATTACTTAATATCTGTTCTAAAGAAGAACTTATTGAACTGATATTTGAAATACAAAAGTATTCACGTTCTGAATTTGCACTTAATGAATTTATCTCCTTAAAAACAGGTGAAGTTTCAGATGAAATCCATGACTTAACTAAAAAAGCTGAAAATCTGAGAGAAGAAATATATTTGATAAATCCATTTCAAATTGAAAACGCAATAAAAATTAGCAAATTGGAGAAACAGCTAAAAAAAACAGAAAGAAAGTTAATGAAATTATATGAAACATTAAATGATATATATGACATATCAGTTTAAAAAAAGGAGCTTGAATATGGAAAAGAAAAAAATAGAACAATGTGTAAAAGTTGCAAAAGAAATTAATGAAGAAAAGAAAATGGGTGAAGAACAATATGTTCTCCTTTGGAATATGTTAAGTGATGAAACTAAAGCATCATTTGAAAAATGTTTCTATTGTCAAATGTATGTAGATAAGGTTCATGCAACTATAATTACTCCACCCATAGAAGAAACTATTGATGGATGGATAAGTGAATATTATGACAGTGATGAAACTGAAAATACTTCACTGTTTGAATTTATGTGTACAAAAATAAAACAGGTGGTGTTAATAGATGGATAAAAGAGCATGTAGATATGATTTTACAAAATCAAAAGTGCATATTGGTGATAAGTCATGTGGTTGGGAATGCATTGAATTACATACGAGCCATAATCTCTGGATAAGGAAATCTAAAACAGATGGATATTTTATTAGAGAATGTTTTCCAGTAAATTCAGTACCTAATAAAAATGCAAATTATGAAGTAATACTAAAATAATAAGATGGAACTTGTTCCATCTTGGAAAGGAGAAAATATGTTAAATAAAGAAGAATGCCAAAAAGCTTGTCTATATTTATTGAAACATTGCTATGAAACAGATGCCCCTGCATTAGAAAACGGTGAAGAAGGTAAAACTTATACTTTCACACCTTCGGGTTTTAAAGAAAGTGAGATTTTCAAACAATTAATAGAAGAACATTTTTATCCGCAGCCTTTAAAATTCGAGAATTTAAAAAAAGATATGTGGATATGGGATGATAAATACAAGGAATGTAGAAAAATTTACAAAATTTACAATACATTTGATTATCAAATTCTTTTATTTAGATGTGACAAAAATGATGAAGGAGCTTTTTTTGAAGATGGGAGATTTTATCCAATAAATATACAACGATTCGAAGGAGAAGGTAAATGTTAGGAATGATTATAGTGCATACTTGTGCAGTAATTTTAGGAGTGTTTGCAAATAAACTTATAGGTGGTTCAGTGATAGGAATATTAAATTTTCTATTTGGTACGGAAATGTTTTTATACGCTACGTTTGAAATATTTGCAAGAAATTTTGATGATAAAAAAAGGGATGGATTTTTCTATTCAGGACTTGCAATGGTTTCATTAATTGCCATGAATGTCATTAATGCTTTTTATAGATAGAAAGGAAATAATAATGAAAATATTAATCAAACATCCTGAAACAAAACCAGAGGAATTAGAAATATTAAAGTTAGACTTACAAAATTTAAGCGCTTTATTAGAATGTTGGGATATTGAAGTAATTAAAAGACCACCGTTTGATGAACTAGATATTATCATACTTGCTGATGGAGATGGGAAACTAAGAGATAAACAATATAATTTTGAAATGTGGCATGGTGGAATTGATAAAACGGTTCTTGTTGGAACGGTCTTATTCGTAGGAATCAATAAGCAAGATCAATGGATTGGTTTATCGAATGAGCAAATTAATTTTGTGAAAGAAAGTTTTAAATAGTCAGGATGGAACTTGTTCCATGATTAGAAAGGAAATAGGAATTAATTATGTATGCAATAAAAAATGAAAATAGTGATTTTTATACTGGAAACGATTATATTTTTCAAAGCGAGAAATATGCAATTTTTACAGGATTTCGTGATGAAAATTACAAAAAATACAAATCTTTAAAAGTTGCCGAAAAGGTAAAAAAGAGATTGGAATTGAGTTGCAATGGGTTTGATTATTTAGAAATAGTTGAAGTGGAGGGATAAATAATGAACAGTATTAGAATATGGCTATCAGATATGAATTTGGATTTGGCGAAAGATTTAAAAAATAAACTTGCTGAAAAGTATTTAAAAGATAATGTCAATGTGTATTTAAAAGAGCAAAAAAGAGAAAGCATGAGTGGACATTGGTCTAGTGAATATTCTTTGATTTTTACTAAACCTGATGAAGAAGATATTTTAATGAGTGGATTGCATGAATTTATAAAAGAAATGATGTCTGATGTTGCTGAAAATTATGAAGATGGGGATTTTAGATTTGATTTGTTAAGATGGAGCAAAGATCAGCCATATTGGTGTGTCTTTGCATGTGAACATAAAGAAAATACTGCTGTAACTTCAATTATTGAAGGCACTATTGGTATTGTTGGTCATTATTGTATTGGTACAGATGAAAGGTTACATGATGTTTTATCAATTCTTGCTGATAGTGGTTGGAAAGTAGAAATACACCCATATTATTATGATAAATGACAAGGATGGAATTTGTTCCATCATGGAAAGGAAATGAAAATGTTTTTACAGGAAAAAGAACTAAAAGAAATGTTTTGGAAGTCATATAATCGCTCAAAAAGAGCAATTCGTTATCAGTTTGAATGTGCTATCAGAGATGGAAATGCTGATCTTGTAACCATAGAACAGTTTCAAGGAAAGTATCAAATCAATTCATTTGAATTTAAGCTACAGGATATAAAAAAAGCGTTATTACAGGCTGAAGGTAATTTGCCATATGTAAATAAAAGTTGGATAGTCATACCTATAGAAAAGAAAAATCTTATTTTAGATAAATATAAAAATTATCTTGATGAAAAGAAATATATAGGTGTCATTGGTGTTGAACCCGAAGGACGTTATTCTATTATCTATCAGCCTAGATTTCAATTAAAAGTATTATCACATCAAGAAATAATAAAAGTATGTGTTATTGGTCTTTGATGAATCAAAAAGGATTGGAAAGGAAAGCAGTATGGAGAAAAAATGGATAGGGGAAATTCTTAAAAATGCAAGAAAAAATAAAGGATTAACTCAAAAACAGGTAATGGAGATAACTAATATTAACTGTAAATCACTATCTGGATATGAAAATAATGTTGCAGAACCTGATCTAGATACTTTTTCAAAACTGATTGAACTATATGATTTATCTGCTGATGAAATTTTTGAAATATCAAATGGCAATCAAAAAGTCAGTTATTGGAAAAAGATATTTAAAAAGGTTGATGATGAAATTGAGGTAACAAAAGTTTTAGAAAGTGAAAATCATAAAAGATGTATGGTTTATTACTTAATGCCTTATTCTAATGCTGAAAATGAATTTGTTTTTAATATGGATGTAGACCCTCAGAAAGTTATTGATGGTTTTTGCTTAGACGTAAGAGAAAGAGCAAATGAAATGATTCTACATATAAAAGAATGTAGCAATAGCGTAGAAGATTATTTTAGTGAATAAATAGGTGAGAAAAGATGTTAGATATTATATTCTATATAATTGAATTGTGTATAGTTTTTGGTATGGTTTTCTTTATCATATACATTATTGATGAAGATACAGTAATTGCTGAAACAACAACCGAAAAAGAAATAATAAAATTAAAACACCTACTTCCGTCAACAAAAAAGCTGTACATGATTGATTATTCTAATAACATAATTACTTTTGTTGATAATAAAGGTGAAGTTATAGAGCTACCTTTTGAAAAAATGTTTATAGAAATAACTCAAGACAAAGATAAAGCAAATATTTTAAAACTAGAATGTAGAGTTAAGAAATCTCCCGATGGAGAAATTGTAAAAAAAGAATGTGAAAAAGCAACGATATTTCAATTCGATAAGGAAATTGATGACTGATATTTGATTAAATAGTATAAAAATTAATTTAGGAGCTAAAAAGGAATTGCTGATAAAAATTTTGAAAAAGAAAGTAATATGAAGTTTATAGCAAAAGAAGGATGCGAACCTGAACCAGAATTATTAGAGTGGATTGAAGATAACTTTGATGAGATTTTTCATATAAATGAATGTGCAAATTTTGTTGAGGATTATTTTAACATGGAGGAATAAATCAAATGAGAAAAAATTTTAAGGGTATTAAAAAGAAAACATCAGTATTAGAAATGTATGGACACTATTTTGCAGTTTTGTTATTAAGTGGAGGCATAGCATGGGTAGTGTATGATATAATGACAAATCCACTTCATAGTGAATTTTATAATAGAGCTGCTTTTGGTGGTTCAATGATACTTTTAGGAATAATAGCAATAGCAGTAGTTGTTGGTTTAGTATATGTGCTTTTTAACCTTTTACTAGATTTTCATCATCAAACAAAGCTACCTTTAAAAAAGGAAGAAATGGAAAAGCTGAATATTACTAATCCTGATGAATATTTAGAGTTTGTGAAAAATTATTTGCCTATTATTATACCTAGCACGAACATTCAAAACAGAATAATCTTTACATCTTATCTTTATCTATATGATGAAGATACAGATGAAGAAAAAGAGAAAATTTTACAAAATGCATTCAAATTCAGTAAAGCTCCTGTCTGCATTGATAATTATGAATACATCTATGATTTCAGCAATAAAGTTACCGTATGTCATGACAGGTATTTTAATGAACTTACAGCAAAGCTTTTTAGTAATGAAGTTTACAGTAGTGTGTTTTATGAAGATATTGAGACTACAGGAGAAAAAGAATGTTAGATTATATTGCATTTGGTGTAATGTTAGGATGTTGTGTTATACAGGCGATAGATATAGGTGTCTATTCTGCCCAAAAGAATTATAAAGGATGGCGTTTGTGTGTGATTGCCTTGGTTTGTACTGCTGGGGCAACAGGTGCATTGTTTTATAACATTATTCATTGATCTAGAGGATGGAACTTGTTCCATCTTCTAGCAATCGTTCAAGGAGCAAAAAGATGAACAGAAAAGATATTTTGAAAATAGTTATTGTTGTTGCATTGATAATCTGTTGTCTTATATTTTTGACAGGTTGCAATTTGAAATCAGCATAAAATAGTAAAGGAAGGTCTGAATGAGTACAGAATGTAAAAAAGATAAGGATAGAAATTTGTATGATCTTATATGCAAACTGATAGAAACAGGGCATTATATTGAAACTATAAGCTTATATGATGGTGCAGATGATCTAGTTTTTGCAGCTAAAGATCTTAAACAATTCATAGAAGTATTTGGTGCTGATTTTTTAAATACTGTTGCCATTAGAAAAATCGAATATGACGAAGATATCTGTCATGTAAATTTTTATGCTGATGAGATCATAGGACAAGATGCATTAACAGATAATCTTATTATTAATTAAAGAAAAGGGAGAAAAGAAAAAATGGATGTAATTGTATTTGGGTGTATAAGTATTGCTTTGTTACTTATTGGTTGGAATATAGAAAGTATAAATCAAACCATGAGAAGTATTGCAAATAGGGTGTTAGGCATAGAAAGGGAAGATGATGATGTAGAAATTAAAGATCCATCTGAAAAACCATATAAATCTATCTATACTGAACCTACGAAAGAAATCATTGTTGATAGGGATACAAGAGTTTGCTATCTGGTTAATAGAGTTGGCGGAATTGTTATGATGACAAATTCTGATGGTACACCTAAGTTATATGAAGGTGATCTGGATGATGTCAAAAAACAAGATGAAGTAAAAGAAATTGAAACTAAGGAGGAAAATTAGAATGGAAATGTTGTTTCCAGTTTGGAATGTATGTTTTATTATTCTACTTGGATGTTTAAGATATAATAAGTTTCCATATTTTGGGATGATACATACATTTGCATTAATATTATATACATTGTTCTTTATGCTTATATTTGCATTGGGAGTAAGAGTTTCTATGGATGGAACAGACAAACCAGTTGGTATACTTGTAAGATGGCTTATTATGACGATTGTTACAATTGCTGCAATTCTACTTATACCGTTTATTTTATAAAAAGTAATGGATGGAACTAGTTCCATCCTGGAAAGGAAATAGAAATGAAGTTAATTATTGCGGAAAAACCTTCTGTTGGAAAAGAAATAGCTCACATAGTAGGAGCAAATCAAAGTCATGAAGGTTATTTAGAAGGTAATGGATATATATGTTCTTGGTGCTATGGTCATCTTTTAGGGTTGTATGATGGAAAAGATTACAACCCTGAATGGAAAAGCTGGAAAGTTTTGCCAATTATACCTGATGAGTTCAAATTAAAAGTAGGAAAAGATAAAGGCGTAAAAGCACAGTTTCAAATACTTAAAAAGCTTATGAACAGGGATGATGTAGATGTTGTCGTTTGTGCAACTGATGCAGGACGAGAAGGTGAACTTATCTTCAGACATGTTTATAACCATGCAAAATGCAAAAAGCCTATTCAAAGATTATGGAACAATTCAATGGCAGATATCAAAAGAGATCTGCAACATTTACAGGATGGTAATGATGAAAGATTCATTCGCTTATATCATAGTGCTTTTGCTAGAGAAAAGGCTGACTGGCTGGTGGGTGCAAACCTTACAAGACACTTTACAAATTTATACTGTAATTATGGAGAAGATTATTTATCAATTGGACGAGTTCAGACACCAACATTAAGAATGATCGTTGACAGAGAAAATGAAATTAAAAGTTTCAAAAAAAATTACTATTATAAGGTACAGCTCAAATACAAAGATATCCTTGCCGAAATCAAAGATAAATATGAAGATGAAAATGAGGCTGATAGAATATCAAAAGAAGTAGATGGAACTTGTTCCATGATTACTGATCTAAAAAAAGAAATCAAGAAGAAAAAAGCACCATTGCTTCATGATATTGGATCACTACAAAAAGAATGCAATGAAAAGCTTTCTATCAGCGCAAAGGAAACTCTTGATACTGCTCAAAAATTATATGAAGGAAAGTTTATTACATATCCAAGAACTGACAGTAAGTATCTCAATGAATCAATGAAAACTGATTTTTTAAATCTGTTAGAATTGTTGAAACAAAAGAAACAGTATGATGTTTCTTTTGAAGTAGACAAGGTACTTGATGATAGCAAGGTTACGGATCACCATGCTATTATTCCAACAAAGAATATTTCAGATGTTTCAAATCTTAATGATAAGGAATGTAGCGTTCTTAATATTATTATTGAAAGAACTTTAAAAGCAGTGATGAAGGATATGACTTATGAACACTTAACGTGTACATTAAATGCTAAAGATTATGATTTTATTGGAACAGCAAATAAAACAGTTGAAAAGGGCTGGACGGAATTTGAAAAAGAGGATGGAACTAGTTCCATGGAAGAAGTTAAAAATAATTCTTTATTCAACTGTCAAAAAGGGGATGTATTTGAACCTGTGACATGTGAAGTTTTAAAGAAAGAAACAAAACCTAAAACACGTTTTAATGATAAGACAATCATATCTGCAATGGAAAATGCTGGATCGAAAGATTTTAAAGAAATCGAAGGTGTTGAACGTACTGGACTTGGAACGGGAGCAACCCGTGCGGATATTATTGAAAAGCTGATTTCTAGAGGATATGTTGAAAGAAAGAAAAAACAATTGATTCCTACAGAAAGGGGAATGCAACTTATTAAGGTAGTTCCAGAAAACATAACGGATGTACAGATGACTGTTGCATGGGAAGAAAAGATTGCTGATATAAAGAATGGTAAGCTTGATGAAGATACATTTATTAATGATATAGAAAATTATATTATTGAAGTATTAAAAGATACTAATAGAAGTATTCAATGGACTATTCAAAATGAAAACAAATTAGATGAGAAATGTCCAGAATGTGGATCTGATCTAGTGATTAAAAAAGGAAAGTATGGTAAATTCATAGCTTGTTCCAATTATCCTGAATGCAAGTATATTAAAAAGGATGAAAAAAAGCAGCCTAAGAAGACTGATAAAAAATGCCCAAAATGTGGAAAAACTCTTTTACTAAGAAAAGGCAAATTTGGAGAATATTATTCCTGCTCTGACTATCCTAATTGTAAATATACAGAATCAGTAAAATCTAAAGAAGTTGTTCAGACAAAAATGAAATGTCCGCAATGTGGAAAACCATTGGTGGAAAGAAACGGAAAATATGGTAAATTCATAGCTTGTTCCAATTATCCTGAATGCAAGTATATTAAAAAATAATTTCAAAAAATTACACAAAAAAGTCAATAGATTTTAAAAATAGACGTGATAAAATGATAGTATAGAATTGTAGTTGAGAGGTGGAACTTGTTCCATCATTACAGCTAAGGAATATAATTCAGGCGTTAATTGGTATTATTAAAAAAATATTCCCTTCCGATAGAAAGATGATAGAATTGTAACTGATTATGTAAGTCCTGATTGAAAAACATAGGCACTAATCAATATGGAATGTTATTGTCGATATTAAGTTTATTATCCTTCAGGACAAATATTTAAAACAGTAGCATTTATAATTTTCCTACATATAGATTATGTAAGTCCTATTTATTTAGAAAAGAGCGATGGAACTAGTTCCATCTTAGAAATAGATTAAAAATTCAAAGGAGTGGAAATATGGAAACTAAGAAAGAAAATATTATTGATAAATACTTAAACACTAAAAAGAAAAAGATCATTGCAGGATGTTTGGCTGGTGTATTGGTCATTGGATGTGCTGGGGCTGTTATTTTAAATACATCTAGTTCAAAAGAATTAGTGTTGGCTTCTGATGAAGTAAAAGCTGAATTTGGACAAAGAGTATCAACAAATGTAGCTGATTATTTAGATGCAAATAAATCAGGTGATGTCGATAAGATCATCAAGGACACAAAAGAAAAAGACAATCTTAAATATGTTACTGTAACAAATAAAGATGAAAACGGAAATGTCGTATCTAAAGAAGAAAAAGACTATCCTAAAGTTGGAAACTATGAAATCAGCTTTACCTATAAAAAAGAAAAAGCAACTGTAAAAGTTACAGTCAAAGATACAACAAAACCAGAAATCGTAGCACCAGAAAGTATTGATGTTATCCAATATACTGATCTTTCAACATTTAATTTTGGTGAGCTTTTAAAAGCCACTGATTACAGTGATGTCAAAGACTGGAAGATTGATACATCAAAAGTTGATGTTAATACGATTGGATCATATGAATTAAAAGTATCTATTCAAGATAAATACAAAAATAAAGCTACAAAGAAATTAACAGTCAATGTAGTTGAAGCTCCTGCTGTTGCTGAAGGAGAAGTTGCGGTAACTGAAGTTGTCACTGATGAAAACGGAAACAAGAAAACAGTTGTAACAAAGAAAGCTAGTAGTGAAGTTTCTAAAAATGATGCAGTAGCAAGTACATCTCCTGTATCAAATAAAGGGACAGTCAACAGCTCATCAAGTGCAAGTGCAACTAAGCCAACAACAAACAGTGGTACATCAAAACCATCTGGAAACAATACAAGTAGTTCAAACAGTAGTAACAGTTCATCTTCATCATCAAAAGGTGATGAACATAAGCATAACTATAATATTCCAATTACAAAAACAGTACATCATGATGCTGTAACAAAAGTCGTACATCATGATGCTGTAACACGTCAGGAAACATATACTGTGGTTGATAAGGAAGCATATGATGAACCAGTTTATGAAACACATGTTGTATGTAAAGTGTGTGGACAAGATTTTGGAAAAGGAAGTGAAGCGTCATTAAACGCTGGAGATCATTCTGCAATTACTGGACATTCATATCATTCAACAAAAGTACAAGCAGGAACTAAACATCATGATGCTGTAACGCATCAAGAAACAAAGACAGTTGTTGTGACACCAGCCTATGATGAAACTGTAGTTGTTAAACAAGCATATGATGAAACGGTGATTACTGGATATAAATGCTCTTGCGGTGCGACAAAATAATATTTTTTAATTATCAAAACAATTTAATATAGGCATTAATTATATATCTTTTTAAAAGGAATATAATGATAAAATAATTTGAAGATTTGGATTTTTTGTTTTTTTACTTTTTCGGTAACGACTAATTCATTGGCGTCATAATCGAATTGTAATTTTGCACCTGTATATTGCCTTTTAACAAATAACCTTTAGGAGCTTTGGTTATTCATTTAAAATTAATTTAATTATGTAAGTCCTAATCAAAAAAGATGGAATATGGCTGTACTTCCATCTTTTTCTTATGAAAAAAGTTTTAAAAAAATTACACAAAAAAGTCAATTGTTTTTAAAAATCAGAGTGATAAAATGATATTGTTAGAATTTGAACAAAAGGATTCTAACATTCCCAAAAGGGTATCTCTGGCAGTGTTAGACGGTAGAATTCATTTATAATCAAATCTCATACTTTCGTACTGTCAGAGGTCCCTCCCTGATATAAAAGATATATTTTGAAACGTAAAAAATCTTTTAAGAGAAATTACACAAAAAAGTCAATAGATTTCAAAAATAGACGTGATAAAATGATAGTATAGAATTGTAGTTGAGAGGTGGAACTTG
>OGXI01000160.1_pt1 | contig 57697 bp, 56 predicted proteins | sample 1576221 | NCBI WGS metagenome assembly OGXI01 (sample SAMEA3541523, study PRJEB24748) | human gut metagenome | biome: human gut; feature: human-associated habitat; material: faeces | place: China | collected 2012
TACCCTGACCAGTTCCGCTTCCTTCACCGCTTCCCTGTTCTCCGGACGTACCCTGCTCAGTTCCGCTTCCTTCACCGCTTCCCTGTTCTCCTGACGTACCCTGACCAGTTCCGCTTCCTTCACCGCTTCCCTGTTCTCCGGACGTACCCTGCTCAGTTCCGCTTCCTTCACCGCTTCCCTGTTCTCCTGACGTACCCTGACCAGTTCCGCTTCCTTCACCGCTTCCCTGTTCTCCGGACGTACCCTGACCGGTTCCGGTTCCTTCACCGCTTCCCTGTTCTCCTGACGTGCCCTGACCAGTTCCGATGTCCTCACCGGGCTCCTCTTCATCCTCTATAGGAAGGCTGCTCAGCAAGTCAGAATCCTCACTCATCAGAGAAACACTCTGTACCACCGGTGTCACGCCATGGTCTTCCCAATTCCACTTCGGCAGCTTTTTCACCCACTTCATTTCAATATCCCAGCCGCCGCCCTGTTTGAAGTTAGTCTCTACAATCTGAGGCACCAGCACCCATACCCGCGCATCGAAGATGTACACATATACTCCTGCCATTGCGCCGAGATAAATATCAACATTCTTAAATGCCTCCTTCATGCTTTCGTTGACGGTGGTTCCCTGGATGGGAACGGTCGTCTGCCCACCCATGATGAGGTTGATATCCGTTGAGGCCAGTTTTAAGCCACCAATCCACTTAGTCTTTTCAGGGATCTGCACAGCTCCCTTGACAATGCCATTGGCGCCGATGCCAAGATAGAGTCTGTCCTTTGCGTTATTCACACCACCAAAGGCACCCATTTCCATGGAGGTATTCAGATCCAATATATCAATTTCCGTACTGGGCAGCGCAGCTTCCAGCTCCTCGGAGCCGGAAAAATAGAAGCCCTGATATTCCTCACCCTTATAGTTCCGTTTCTGTCCGTTAAGCTTCAGGGAATAGCCAAAGCTTTTAATGACTTTGACATTCGGACTACCCACAAGTCCCACATCGGATGCCTTCAGTGTGAACTCGCTGGGACCAATGATCACATCTCCCTTTCCTTCCACGAGGTGGAGATAGGTACCCTTCAGCGTACCTCGCAGCTTAATGGGCGGAATGCCATGATAGTTGCCGTTCACTGTGGCAGCCAGATCCTTGAAGCCTGCTCCGCCACCGTTGAGCTGTCCCACAGGCACCGGCGGAATCAGTACAATACCCGGGCTGGAAGCAACATAGAAGTACAGTTCATCAGGGATCAGTACACCGTTATTGGCTCGTTCCAGTGCCAGATTCGCTTCAGTTTCAAAGAGATCAAAAACATTCAGCTCCAGCTCAAAGGCATATCGTTCCTCGCCTTCAAAGGTGTTGACCTCGCCCTTAACCTTGGCAAGCTCCAGCGCCAACATGGTGGCTGTGTCAAAGCTGCCTGTGGCATGTACGCCATTCAGCTGGAATCCATAGGTTTTTTTGCCGTTCACGTTCTTTTCCTTCAGTCCGTAGCCCAGCTTTTCCAGAGAAAATTCTGCGCCGTCAAGGACAGTCCTGAACCCGATATCACCACTGAATATAAGGTTTCCCGAAGCATCGGCAGCAGCCTTTTCAAGCTTTACCTTAGTGTAGGGAATGTCCACATAAATAAGAGCATCGTTCTTTTCGGGAGCGATCTCAAACACAAAGCCCTCCTTCTTAAGAGAGATACCCAGACTGTCGTTTGCACCGCTTTTTGGCTGATAAAACTTGAAGGTCGGTGCGCTGAGATGTACCCCGTTCTGCTCCACTCTTCCATCGCTATGGATAATAAGCTTTCCGTTCTTGGGCCATGTTGCCGTGACAGAGGGTGAGAGCAATGCTGCTCCTCCTGTGAAGGTAAAGGAACTGCCGTCAGTACTTTCATAGTCACCATTGATAAGAGCAACAGGATTACCATATTGCTTTTTCAGCTCTGCAAGTGCCGTATCGTCCGCAACATACTTCACCGTTACGCCGCTGCCGCCGGAAAAGACAGCCAGCCGTTTGGCGGTAATGGAGGTATCGACTTTATCCGGCTCTGTGGGAAGATTTTCCGACTTGTCCACCAGATCACGATAGCCCCAAAGAAAGTTCATTGCATTCGCATTAATATTTTCCTTCTCAAAGGCCTTACCGGGGTAGCTTTTGCACAGCACGGATGTGGTCTGCGGCTTTCCGCCGGGCTGTACATCTGCGACCGGCGGTAAATTGACATTGATCCGCCCTCCCGCGGTGGAGGTAATGTCCCTTGCATGGTATTCCGACAATCCTACAAAGGGATTTGCCCAGCTGTAACCGTCCACGTAGGCCTCTGTGATGTATACGCCATCCAGCTCACCCCACTGGTAATAGCCCTTGGGCACAGTCCGCGTACGAATATCCTTCATGGGTGCGGTGAGGGTGACACTTTCAGAGGTAATCTTCGGATTTTCCCCCCTCGGCACGGTAATACGCCTCAATTTCACAGTGGGGCCATTCTGCGCTTCGAGATTGGCATTATGACCCATCGCCGTAAAGCCGCTCAGGGTATAGCCCCATGTAAAAAGCGGGTCACCCCACAAAGTTCCAGAACTTATATTATTGATGAATACGTCGCTGACTGTTGTCAGCACGCCCCATGTGGCCTGACCGGAGCCGGACGTATCATCCTTGAGCTGTACAAGCTCGTAGTAGGCTGTCACCGTTGCATCAACTTTCGTTCCCGCCCGCAGGGTATACGTTGCCTTAATGGCAGGGGCATTCCCCTGGGGTGTTTTTTTTACATATTCCGCCTGCTTCAGGAGCATATCCATGCTCTCAACACTCCCCACGCCATAGCGATAGGTCGTAATCGTACAATACGGCGTCTGTCTGGTGAGCTCCCAACCTGCAGCCTCCGTGGGAGACGTCGTGAGATATGTGCCTCCGGATTTCCCACCCTGATGCAGTGTCACACGGATATAATCGTTCTGCAGCACAAGTGAGCCATCCTGTTGTTTAATCTGCTGTACAGTTCCCCCGGCATCCTTTGCCAGATAAATATTTCCTGCAAATGCCATCGCCTCCGCAGGCAGCAGACCAACCAACAGACTGAGCATCATGCACATAGCCAATAGTGTTCTGATGAATCGTTTTTTCATTGGTTTGTTCCTTTCTGTTCCTTCATGCTGTATTCCTACACCGATTTTTCTGTAAATGTGGCCTGAAAAAAATCTTCACTTATACAGGTACATGAAAATGAAAAAACTCTCACCCCGAACATAAAATTTTTCAGGAAAATATAACCAAAAATTTGACCAAAACTTTAGCAATTTTTGTCAAAATTAAGAGCCGCCCAAAGGCAGCTCTCAGAAAATATAAATATTCAGTCAGGAGAAAATAAAGAGTTCGCCTGCGAATTCTTCGCGCGCGAACGGTGTAGCAAAGCAAAAGGCAGCTACAATTTATTCTAAGCTCTGAACACCATCAGAAATGACGGTAATGAATCACCGAGGGATCAATCTCCTTTAAGGACTTTGCTCCGGTTCTTGCCATTACACTCATCAGCTCCCGGTTCATTTCATTCATACGGTTGGTAACACCTGCTGCACCATCCTTTAAGGGACCCATCAGTTCGCGTCCGACACACACTGCATCTGCGCCCAGTGCCAGTGCCTTAAAGACATCCATGCCACTCTCAATCCCACAATCTACGAAAACAGGGATCTGTCCATCTACTGCTTTTACAATTTCAGGCAGAATCATCAGCGGAGGTACGGCATACTGCATAATTCCATGATGATGGGAAACAAGAATTCCCGATACACCTGCCTTCACACATTTCTCAGCATCCTTCGCACTCAGCACACCCTTTACAATAAATGGTACAGATGATGCTTTCACATAATTTTCCAGATCCGAAGCTGTCTTTGCATGCATCGGCAGACCACATACTACATCATATTCCCCATTTCCTGCAAAGCAGTGGTCAATATCCATACCGACAGCGAATGCCCCATGTTCGGCAGCATGCCGGATCTTGTGATAAATCACTTCATCCTCTCTGTGCGGTTTAATGATTTTCACGGTTCTGGCTCCGGTTGCAAGAATCTGCTCCAGTTCATCATCTTCCCCCATGCCAACCCAGTGCACCGCTCCTGCATCCTTCGCACCCTTTCCAAACTCTGCCATGGCATTGTCACAAATATCATGGAGATGTGAAAGTGCTGCTGTCATAATAGGAGTCTCGAACGTCTCTCCATATAATTCCATCTTAGTAGAAGGAAGATCGGAATCCCAATACCTCGTTTCTAACAATATGGAATCAAAATAATCTCTCGTAATCTGATTGGAATCACTTCTGCTGCTCATACACCTTCATCTCCTCTTTGGCCTTTTCTAGAACTGTGATCAGCTTATCGCACCACGCATCAAATTCCGAATCTTCCACCTGACATTCCGGATGGGAAAGAACATATTCCACTGTATTCCGGATTCCCTGCTCCATACGGACATTCATGCAAAGACCGGGTACTGCATTTTTCAGCTTTTGATTATCAAATACTACGGTATTTGCTTTATCGCCAATCAGGGATCCTTCAAAATCATACGGGCCTGCTGCATCAAGATAAGCAGATGAAACATAGTAAGGCTTGTATTCAACATGCAATGCATCCGCTACAGCCTGATAAATCTGGTTCCAGGTCACAGACTGATCGCTTGTAATCTGGAATGCTTCGCCGATCGCCATTGGATTTCCCATTAAGCCTACAAATCCCTTTGCAAAATCGGAATTATGGGTAACGGTCCACAGAGAGGTTCCATCCCCATGAACGATCACCGGTTTTCCCTCCATCATTCTCTTTAAAACCTGGAAGCTTCCTTTATCTCCATGAACTCCAATCGGAACATTTCTCTCATCGTATGTATGACTCGGACGGATAATGGTAACCGGGAATCCATTTTCACGATACATTTTCATTAAAAACTCTTCGCAGGCAATCTTATTTCTGGAATACTCCCAATGAGGATTGGAAAGCGTTGTTCCTTCTGTAATGCGATAATCCATAACCGGCTTATGATAGGCAGATGCTGAACTAATGTACATATACTGCTTCGTCCTTCCGGCAAATAACCGGTAATCCCGCTCCACCTGCTCCGGAACAAATCCGATAAAATCACATACCACATCAAAATTCATTCCGGCTATCTTCTCAGCAACTTCCTGTTCCTTGCTGATATCGGCAACAATCTGTTTTGCCTGTCCATCCAATACATTCTTACGGCTTCCTCTGTTCAGAAGATATAACTCCCAGCCCTGTTCCACCAAAAGTCTGGAAATTGCGGTGCTGATCGTTCCTGTTCCTCCAATAAAAAGTGCTCTCATGTCATTAACTCCTTGTGCTTTATCTATTCATTTACCAGTTAATATCCGCCTGGCGGGCTCTTAAACTTGTTACCTTACCATCTTCTACAACGATCTGATATCCATAGGAAGAATATTCATCCGGTCCATAGACATAGTAATAGGTGGATTTTCCGGATTCCGAGCCATCGTAATTGTAGTCAGCAATTGCGGCAAGAACTTCTTCCTCGCTGCTTCCAAAGGTAATGCCTCCCGGAAATACCATGGAGGAGTTGCTATTGGCTCCGAAATCATGTTCATCCAGTTCAATAATAAAGCAATTTTCCAATACGGTCGCATATGGAGCAAAGTTCTTGACCGATACACGGATTCTCTGCTTATCCTTCATCAGCTCTGCCCTACCGGTGTCTCCGGCACCGATTACCATATCGCTGTTCTCTTCCTGTATTTCGAATCCGTTATCTGTAAATTCCTGAATCGGACAGGGAAACTGATAAAGTGCACCATCATACTCTAAAATATTGGAATAATAATCATCTCCAAGCTGTGTTGGTGCCTTATATTCGCTGATCAGTTCCGGAACCTCTTCGCTCACCGAATTATCAAGACCTTCAAGCTCTATCATGTTCATCAGTTCAAGCTTTTCCATCACTCCGGAATCTTTATAAACATACAGGGTTACCTCACTGTAATAATCCGTTTCATAGGACATTTTATAATAAAGTTCCCCATCATACTCATCGGTAGGCTCCCCATAAGCCTTCAGGATATCTTCCCTTGCAGACTCCCCAAATGTAATTCCCTTCGAAAGTTCTATCTTCCAGTCACAGTTCCGCATCTGATAACCGTCCAGATCCAGTCCGCAGATCTGCCCTTCCTCCGGTGCTATGGCATTTAAAGATAAATTTGCAATGGAAGTATAAATCGTAACACCGTCCTTCTGCCATGGTTCCGCATAAAGATATTCGTTCGCATATAACACTTCTGTCCGGTCACCGAGATATTCCCAGCCCAATGCCTCAAAATCATCAAACCACATCGGGAACTTATATACCTGTCCATCCATCGCAATCTGGAAATCATACAGATTATCGGACAGCTCTTCCGGCATTTCTACGGATGTCTTTTCACTCTGATCCTTTCCGGCAATTACCGTTTCCTCTGCATCTTCGTTTCCGGTCTCTTCTGACTCTTCCGATTCCAGAATTTCCTCTTCCTCCGGAAGCTGTGCTTCCACGGCCCAGTCCTGTGACTGCTCCGGTTCATAATCCTGCATCATTTTCATTGCTACACCATAAGCACTGCATCCACAGAGATTTAATGAAAGTCCTGCTGCCAGCAACGCTGCTACTGCCTTTTTCTTCATTTTACTTTTCTCCCTATAAAAATTTAGTTGTATTTCCGCTCCTTGATTGCAAGAACCGTAATAAAAATCACATCCATTGTAAAGAAGAACTGCATAATCGCAGAGATCACAAGCAACGCTTTACTGTGAAATCCACCTTTATAGGACCGGACAATGTAAGCCACTGAAAATGGTGCAGCCGCAAGCAGAATAAGCCAGCCATATATCCCAAGTATCAATGCCATCACAGGGCCGACGAACACCATAATTACAATCGGCGTAACCATTAACAGCAGGCAGAGAACAATCAGAAGTCCTCCAACCAGATAAAAGGGAATCAGCGCATACTTGATAATCATGGAACATACCAGTAACTGCTTCCTCTCAATCTTACTCTTTGCTGCCAGAACCACAATTAAGTTTACGATTCCTAAAATAACCGGTAACCAGAATAGCCAGGATGTAACTTTATCTGCCGCGTCTGAGTCCGACATTATCAAAAATGCCACCGGTCCCAGATATGCTGACAATGCATATAAAATTGCCAACAGATAAATCACAGGAAACTTCTTTTTTTCCTCCATCTTTACCTCCACTCAAAGGTAACCATACCTATGATATAAATTGCAAGAATACATACCGGCACAACAACACCGAAAATCGGTTTCATCCATGGCTTAATCTTTAATCCCTTACCCTTATTTGCCTCTGCCATAAGGTTATCAAATCCCCATCCGAAACGCTTACTGGTACAGAACAATGCAATAATCATGGCTCCCAGTGGAAGAATATTGTTACTTACCAGGAAATCCCAGAAATCCAGCCAGGTTGACGATGGTGTAAACGGATGAAAGTCCAATACACTGAATCCGAGTGCGGTTGTAAGAGAAATCAGGAAGATCACGACTCCGCATATAACACATCCTTTCTTTCTGGTCCATCCGGTCATCTCCCGCACACAGGCAAGAATGTTTTCACATACGGTAAGCTCTGTCGAAAATGCTGCGAAAACCATGAACATAAAGAACAGGCTTCCCCAGACTCTGCCTCCCGGAATATTCCGGAATACCGTCGCCATGGTATCAAACAGCAATGCAGGTCCTGCCGTTACCTCCAGTCCGTATGCATAACAGGAAGGGAAAATGATCAGTCCCGACACAATTGCCACAAAGGTATCCAGTGCAATCACATGCACGCTTTCTCCCAAAAGGCTGCGGTCATCTCCCAGATAACTTCCGAAGATCGCCATACCACCCATTCCAACAGACAATGTAAAAAATGCCTGATTCATGGCCGCCACCAAAATCCTGGGCGTAATATCTGAAAAGTCCGGTACCAGATAAAATTTATATCCCTGTAATGCACCTTCATAGGTGCTGCTCTTGATTGCAAGCACTACCATAAGAATAATCAGAAGACACATCATATATTTCGTTACACGCTCCAGACCTCCCTGTAAATCAAAGGTCAGAATCACAAACCCGACGATAACCGCAACAGCAAGAAATCCAACATTGATCTGTGGATTGGAAATCATCTTCGCAAAACCAAGATCTGCAACATCTCCTGTTACAAACTTCACAAAATAATAAATCAGCCAGCCTGTTACAACCGTATAAAATGCCATGAGACATACATTCCCCAGCAATGCCACATAGCCGTGCAGATGCCACTTCTGTCCCTTTTTTTCGAGCTTATGATACATTCTCACTGGACTTGCCTGCGCTGCCCGTCCCATTGCAAACTCCATCGTCATCGCCGGCATTCCAAGAACAATCAGACAGAGAATATACAGTAAGACAAATGCTCCTCCTCCGTTTGTTCCAACCATCCATGGAAATTTCCATACATTTCCACAGCCTATCGCACAGCCGGCACTCAGCAGGATAAATCCTAATCTGCTGCCTAATCGTTCTCTTTCCATACCCCTGTATTCCCCTTCCATATATATTGGTGTCTGCTTCGCAGGATATTTGTTCGCTGATAGATGCCTGAAAAACAAATGTCTGCTGCGCAGCCGCTTGTTTTTCTTTGGCATCTATCATATGATACCATATTCCTTATATTGAAGTACAGAAAAACATCCATCACACTTCCATGTAACGGATGTTTCTAAAAATCAATTAATATTTTTATAACACTCCCCTGATGCTGATCTCCCCGGAATTCAGCCGTTCTGTGCTGCCGTCCTCGTATTGTACAATCAGCGCACAGGTATCATCCACCTCTAAAGCAAATGCTTTTCTGCTTCCGGACGGAGCGAGCACTGTGATTTCTTTTCCCACAACAAGGCTTCGTTCCTGATACTTCTTCACATAATTCTTTTTATCAAACTCCGCATAATAATTCATGAAATGATTTAAAAACCCTGCCACAAGAAGGTTTTTTCCATCATCCTTCTTCCGGTCAAAGATGGCTCCGGCAATATCTTTAATTTCCCCGGAAAATCCATCCTCCGGAAGATAGACATTAAATCCGATGCCGACCACCACATATTCCACGCTTCCGTTTTCCATACTGATGGAAGCCTCAGTCAGAATCCCACTGACCTTTCTGCCGTCAATATAAATGTCATTCACCCATTTGATTCCGGGTTTCTGACCGGAAACCTCTTCTATCGTTTCACATGCTGCCACAGCTGCCATGGAAGTAAGATTTGTCAGTTCATTCGTTGCAATTTCCTTCGGACGGAGCAGAATACTCAAATAAATCCCGGTATCCACGGGAGAATAAAAGCTTCGTCCACGTCTTCCTCTTCCTTCGGTCTGCCCGTTTGCAATAATCACATAACCTTCCGGTATTTCTTCATTTGCCTTCTCGCGGAGCATGGTATTCGTAGAATTGACTTCCGGAAGAACCTGAATGGTAAGCTGCCGGTTCTGCGGATCCAGATATTTCTCAATTCCCTGTACTGAAAGAATATCCGTATTCATTGAAAGCCGGTATCCTTTGTTCGGCACAGCATCAATCACGTATCCATCACTGCGCAGTGCATTGACCGCTTTCCATACTGCCGCACGGGACACCGACAACTGTACTGCAATCTCTTCCCCCGAAAAATAAATGCCTTTATTTTCCTCAAACAGTGCAAGAATATTTTCCTTCGTGCTCAATTGCGCAACCCCTTTCTTTATATCCAATGAACATTCTTCTCTTTATACTGGTCACGAGGCTCCGGTTCCTCCGCCGGATGACCGATATAAACAATATTTAACGGAATCTGTTTATTCGTAAGTCCCAGAATATCCGCTATTCTCTTCTCAGCATGCTTCTGTGGATGAACGCCGCACCACAGCGAACCAAGTCCCAATTCTGTCGCTGCAAGCAGAATATTTTCTGTTGCAGCACTGCAGTCCTGAATCCAGTAGGAAGCGTACTGCATCGGAAGTGCCTTTGACAAATTTCCGCATACCACAATGGCAGCGGGGGCTGTAATCTTCGAAAACTTCGCAGCTTCACGAAGCATCTTCAACACTTCCGGATCCGTCACCACATAAAAATCCCATGGTGTTCTGTTGCAGGCACTCGGTCCGGACATTGCTGCATGCAAAAGCTCCTCAAGCTGTTCTTTCGAAACCGGTTCTTTGGTGTATTTGCGGATACTTCTTCTTTTCTGTAAAGCTTCTCTTACTTCCATAATAGCTACCTCATTTCGGACAACTGTCTTTTTTGAAATAAATACCCATAATTATTCAGATTCATTACAGATATTAGATTAATCTAATAATAAAACAATCGCAATACGAATTACAATACAGGAAGTCTTTTTGAGAACAAGGTTTTTTCATAAATTTACGTTATGATGTAGTTGCCATTTTTAAAAATCTTAACTATAATCTCAATAGTTAAAAACTGTTGAGGAAAATATTATGATTAAATTAATTGCCACTGATATTGATGGTACTCTTGTGAAGGATGGTACCCTGCAGATTGATGCAGAATATATGACCGTCATTGATAAATTAATCCGGAAAGGCATCCATGTCGTTGTCTGCTCCGGGCGTCAGTTTGTCAGTGAGAAGAAGCTGTTTTCCCCGATTCGGGATGAACTGCTCTATATTACAGATGGGGGAACTGTTGTCAGAACTCCGAACGAAATCCTGCAGGTTTCTACGATGCCGGAGGAGGTCTGGAAGGGAATGTGCCGGATGGTTCATGAACATCTGCCGGACTGTGACAGCTATATCTCCACACCGGATATGGGTTATGCCGAAAATGAAAACAGCCAGATGTTCCGCTGGCTGAGAGATTCCTATGGTTATGATATCTGTGCGGTTAAGGATCTGATCGCCTGCTCTCCGGCAGATGTGATCAAATTTACCGTTTATCACCCTTCTGCCTGTGAGGAAAAGTGTGCTCCTGTTTTCACGCCGGCATGGAAGGATCAGGCGCTTCTTGCCTGCTCCGGAAGGGAATGGATAGACTGCAATCCACTTGGTGTCAGTAAATGGACCGCTCTGTCTTATTTGCAGAACTATCTGGGTATTCTCCCGGAAGAAACCTGTACGTTCGGAGATAATCTGAACGATATAGAGATGCTGGAAAAAGCGGGCTTAAGCTTTGCTGTTTCCAACAGCCGTGAAGAGGTGTGTAACGCCGCCAGAGAACTCTGCCCTCCCTACTGGGAGAACGGAGTCCTGCAGGTATTAAAGCGGTTTCTGTAAGACCCTACAGCTGCTTTTCCATGTAAACACAGACAAATCGCGGATCCCGTACTTCTCTTACCGGATCTGACGGCTTTTTTAATTCCAACGTATCGGGATTCATGTCTTCTCTGGTGATATAACCGAGCTTGTGATAGAATCCTTCTGCCTCTTTGCGGCTGGTAATCACGATATGGGAATACCCAAGCTCCCGGATCCAGTCTTCGGCAGCGAGAATTCCCGCTGCCCCGGCACCAAGTCCCCTTGCTGTGGAGATGGTTGCCACCCGTTCAATCTTCGTAAGATTTCGTTCCGGAAGCAGATGTATCCGGTTCGTACTCAACGGCTTCCCGTGATCATCTGTCACCAGAATATATTTCCCGTCCGGCGTATCGTCGGCAAATTCTCCTTCCAGGCTTAAATCAAAGCCTAACACCATAGCCTGCGTCCGGACATAGTAAACACCTGCCCGCTGCCATTCTTCCTTTACTCTGATCGTTTTCATCTAGCCCTCCCACCGGATCACGGTTGATTCCACTTTATTGACCGCCAGATCGATAATTGTCGTAATAACACCAACTGTCACAATGCCGACAAGCACGCACCGGTAATCTGCAAAGCTTTTGTATTTCTCAATAAAATATCCGATACCAAGGTTAATTCCCAGCATTTCTGCACCGGACAAGCACATGAAAGCACCTCGCAGGCTCTTCGAAATACTCTTGATAATTCCAGGAAGGCAGTATGGGAAAATCACCTTAACCAGCATACCTGTCGTTCCAACTCCCATGGTTCTGGCTGCTTCAATGACAGCCTTGTCAATCTGTGCCACTCTTGCCACCATTCCCTGAAAGGTCGGCCAGAACACGGCAAAGAAGATTACGGCAATCGCGGCCTGACGGAAGGTGGAAAAAATCATAATCAGATATGCCGAAAACATCAACGGCGGAATCAGTGTAATCACATTGGATAAGGGAAGCAGCACCTCTCTTACTCTCGGAATCCAGCCTGCAAGAAGTCCTAAAATTGTGCCGGATACGACTGCCAGAAGGAAGCCCCAGAACAGAAGCTGCAGGGAGCCAAGTACGTCCGCGCCGATTTCTGCAGGTTTTTCCACGAATACATGGAACAGACCCTCCGGTGAAGGAATCAGCAGATCATTATGTATGAATCCCAGCTTATAGGAAAGCTCCCAAAGGATAAAAAAAGTAAATAATACAACGGCAATATCCGATGCGCTTTTTTTCGCGGTCAGATGAATACGAATCACATAAATAAGGTAAGCCGTAGTCAATACGGTAATGTATGCTGTACTGTCATAATATGCTTTATGTGCGGTAAAATAAGGGAAAAACAGGGTGAGCAGTACATTCACAATATAAAGCAGCGTTGCAGCTGCAAATTCCAGATAATAGCTCTTTGGCAGTAATAATTTTTTCATAATGCTACCCCCGCATCAATATTGTCCTGTACCTGCTCGTAAAAGCTGGCAATCAGCTTCCGGTGAAGCTTTTCATAGCCCTGTGTTCCAATCAGGTCATCACGTTTTCTCGGATGAGGAAGCTCTACCTGAAGAATGCTGCGGATTTTTCCCGGTTCCATTACCACGATCCGGTCTGCAAGCAGAATGGCCTCATCAATATCATGTGTCACAAAAACCACTGTTTTCTTATGTGTTGTGCAAAGAGAAGATACCAGCTCCTGTAGCTCTAAACGAAGCTTCGGATCAATCGCACCAAAGGGTTCATCTAAGAGCAGCACGTCGGATTCAAGTGCCAGTGCACGCGCAACTGCAACTCTCTGCTTCATTCCACCGCTTAACTGGCTCGGATATTTATCCCTGGCCGCTGCAAGTCCTACACTGCGAAGATATTCTTCGGCTTTCTCTTCCCGTTCCTTCTTCGAATACTTCTTTCCGCTCTGCTTAATGCCAAACAGGATATTTCCCTTTGCGGTCAGCCACGGAAAAAGCGAATACTGCTGGAAAACAACCGCACGATCCGGTCCCGGGCCTGCAATCGGCTTTCCATCCAACAGAATCTTTCCGGACTTTGCCTTATTCAAACCGTTCAGGAGTCCTAAAAGAGTGGACTTGCCACATCCTGAGGAGCCTAAGATACAGATGAATTCGCCCTCTTTGATCGAAAGATTGATATGATCAAGAGCTGCAAAGGAGCTCTTCTTATCCACATAATCAAAGCAGACATCCTTCACCTCTATTTTATTCTGAGTATGTACGGTTTCTTCCTGTATGCTCATTTTCCTGAACTCCTTTATCCTGCTCATTTTGTCTTCATTCTAATTACAAATCGTAACTATTCATAAACCGGTTCTGATAAGTATTTCTCTCCGCTGTCCGGGATAATAATCACAATTCGCTTTCCTCTGTTTTCCGGACGCTTTGCCAAAACCTCTGCTGCATAGAGCACTGCACCGGATGAGATTCCTGCAAGAACCGCATCTTCTCTTGCGAGAAGACGGGCCGCATCATAAGCCTGCTGTGTGGTAACCGGAATGACTTCATCATAAATATCAATATCCAGTGTCCGCGGCACAAATCCGGCTCCGATTCCCTGCAGCTTATGCGATCCGGCTCTTCCTTCAGATAACACCGGCGAATCCTTCGGCTCAACGGCAACCACCTGAATATCAGGGTTTTGTTCCTTCAGATAACGCCCTGCACCGGAAAGTGTTCCACCGGTTCCGACACCGGCAACCAGGATATCCACATCTCCATCGGTATCCTTCCAGATTTCCGGTCCGGTTGTTTTATAATGTGCAAGAGGATTGGCATCATTGGTAAACTGTCCCGGAATAAAGCTATGAGGTATTTCCTCCGCAAGCTCGTTAGCCTTTGCAATAGCACCCTTCATTCCCAGCTTACCATCGGTCAGAACAAGCTCTGCTCCGTATGCCTTCAGAATGTTTCTCCGCTCAATGCTCATGGTATCCGGCATCACAATGATCGTCCGGATTCCCTTTTCTGCGGCTACTGCGGCAAGTCCGATTCCGGTATTGCCACTGGTCGGTTCAATGATGACGGAATCTCTTTTCAAAAGTCCTTTTTCCTGTGCATCCAGCAGCATGTAAAGCGCTACCCGGTCCTTCACGCTGCCCGCCGGATTAAAATATTCAAGCTTTGCCAAAAGCTCTGCGTCCAGTTTCTTTTCCTTCTGATATCCATTCAGCCGCACAAGCGGTGTATTGCCGATTAAATCGGAAGCCTGTTCAAATACCTTCATAGCCTGTTCCTCTTTTTCCGTTTTTATTAGTCTCTGAGTTTTGATTCGATCGGATTGATGGAAGCATCTGTGGAAAGGGTACGCTCCATCGGGTTCCGGTCTGCCCAGTTTTGGGAATTCCATTTTGTTGTGGAAATCACGGACTGATAATCCTCTACGCTCTCACCTTCGGGATGCTTCTTAAATACATTTTCAGGATCCTTCGATAATGCTTTTCTTGATCCATCTGCTGCCCACAGCTTCTCATAAGGAACCTGGGAAGCGATACGCTTCGGATAGCTGGCAAAAATTCCCTTTGTGTCATTCTTCGGAAATTCAAAGAAGGTATACTTCTTAAATACCGGAAGACTGAACAGATCCTCCACATATCCCCAGAGATTCTTATATTCCGTGATTCTCTTTTTCATCGGTCCGATGTTATGATAATAGCTTGTCTCCCAACGGACGAGTGTCACATAAAGCCGGACATCCGAATCGGTAATATAATCGCCAAACAGGAAACGGTTCTCTGCAAGTCTCTGATTCAGCTTTTCCACGGAGTCAAAGAAATCCTGATATGCCTCATCATAGGCTTCCCATGACTGGCAGAAAGCCATCCGGTAGTGTCCGTTGTTTACGGTCGGGAAAAGCCAGTCATTAAATTCATCAATCTCCCTGCGGTACTTCACCGGATAAAGATCCGGCGCATCGACCGGCTGGAATTTCCGGAACTGTACCTCAATATAATTGGTCAGTCTGTGGTAGTCGTTATTTACTGCCTTCTTTTCTTTGACATCCACAAAGGTAGGGGTGGTTGCTCTTCCTGTAAATTCCGGATTGGCATTCTTATAAAACTCACTTAAGAAATGTGCTCCGCAAATCGGATCCCTGAAATCCTTCTGATCTGCAAATCCATGTCCGTAAATATTGGATTGACCGGAATGGGAGGTTGCCACATCACCGATCACATCGGTAAGTCCCAGAATATCACGTACAATCACGGGACGGTTTGACCAATGGCAGCCATGCGCCCAGTAGATTGCATACCTGTCTGCCTCTGCCTTAAAATCCCCTTCTCCTTCTCCGAAGGGCTTGATAAATGCATTCGGCTGACGGATAAAAGCGCCCCGGTCATCGATCTCGGATCTGGTTTCCTGTGGTCTTGGCGGTACTCCCGCCTCCTTCGCAAACTGTTCTGCAAGTTCATCAGTGTATACTGCCTGTTCTTCTGTTCTGAATAATCCACATGCATTTGCCATGATTATGCCTCCTCATCATATAAGTCACTTGAAAGATATTTGTTTCCATTATCCGGGAAAAGCACTACGATGTTCTTTCCCTTGTTTTCCGGTCTTTTGGCAAGCTCTACTGCCGCCCAGAGTGCTGCGCCCGAAGAAATTCCGATCAGCAGGCCTTCCTTTTTCGGACAAAGCCTTGTGTAGCGGTACGCATCCTCATCGGAGCAGAGCAGGATTTCTTTATAAAGGCTGAGGTCAGTAATCGGACAGATCGCCCCACCACCGATTCCCTGAATCTTATGCGGACCCGGCTGCCCTCCGTTTAAAACAGGACATCCTTTGGGTTCCACTCCGTAAATTTCGATTTCCGGATTCCGGCTTTTTAAGAATCTTCCGATTCCACCGCTTGTACCACCGGTTCCGACCGTTGCCACGAACAGATCTACCTTTCCATCCAGATCTCTCCAGATTTCCGGTCCGGTATGTAAAATATGAGCTTCCGGATGATGGGGGTTCTCGCCCTGTGCAGGACGAAAAGCCCCTTCCTCTTCTTCCATTTCCTTAGCTCTTCCTCCTGCCCGGCCAAATCCTTCATTCTTTGGTGTCAGCTCCACCTCTGCTCCATAGGCCTTCAGAATCTTGATCTTTTCCGCACTCGTTCCTTCCTGCATGCAGATTGTGGCATGGTAGTTTTTGACAGCGGATACAAGTGCGATTCCGATTCCCGTATTTCCGCTTGTTCCCTCAACAATCCTTCCACCCGGCTTCAGCTTTCCTTCTTTCTCTGCCGCCTCAATCATATTGAGCGCCGCCCGGTCTTTTACGCTTCCACCCGGATTGAATCCTTCTACTTTTGCATAAATATTGGCTTCCAGTCCCTCTTCCTCTTCCATTTTATGAAGATGAAGAATGGGTGTATTGCCGATAAGCTGTATCACACTGTCATATATCTTTCCCATACCACTGATCCCCTGACTACTGATTATCTGTATTGTACTGTTCTAAAAGTGATGCATAGAATGTATTGTCCGGATTTGCATCCGCAAGCTCTGTAATTGCCTGTCCGTAAACGGAGGAATCTACATTCTGCTTGATGTCATAAGTGCTAAAGTCAATTCCTGCACTCTGCAAAAGTCCTGAATTATTTGCAGCTTCCACATACTTCACAATTCCGGCTGTGTTCGGATCTGTTGCGTATTTGGTAACACCTCCGTATAGATAAGTATCTACATAATCGGTTTCTTTTCCTGACCAGGAAGCTACGATATTCACAACATCCTGTCTCACACTATCATCTGTTTCACCTTGCTTATAATACTCAAAAGCACGGATTCTTGCTTTTTCGTAAGCAACAAAGGCATCCTTCTTATCAGCAAGTCTTGCCTTTGAGGTTACTTCACGGCAGCATACGTAATTTTCCTGAAGATCTCCTGCTTTTGCCACAACCTCAAGATCATAGGCATCTGCATAAAGGAGTGCATATTCAAGAGGTAAAAAGGCAAGATTTACTTCATCCTTCTGAACGGCCTGTGCAACGGCTGTCTGATCCGCATAGTAGGCAATGTTACCGGTCGCTTCATCTTCGATTGCCTTTATCTCATCTTCTGCCACACCGTTATCCAAAAGATATTGTCTCGTGATCACCCAGGCCGCCTCATTTCTCTGCAAGCCGAGCTTTGCACTCTTTATGGCATCGAAGTTCAATATCGTTCCTGCATCCTTGTACTGATCTGCATTTCCCTTTTTTGTAATGATTGCGCCGCCTTCTACCGCAGTTCCACCGATTACGGTAAGATCATATCCGGATCCGATTGCCTGAAGATCTGCCACAAAGCCTGTCGTCAGAATATCCAGATTTCCGTCTGCGGAATTAATTGCGGTAAGTGCATCCATTCCTCCAAGGTTTACTTCTTCAACGGTTACACCCTCTTCTTTAAAGTAACCAAGCTGCTGTGCCAGGATATCAATGGCGATCCGGATGTTTCCGGTCGGGAACGATACATAAAGTGTTCCGTAATCTTTCGCTTCCGTTGTATCCGCTGCGGTGTCTGTATCCTGTGTGTCCGCATCCGCAGTCTCTGCTTCAGATGCAGGATCTGCTTCTGTATCCGTCGCAGCCTCTGTTGCTGTATCTGCCTTCTGTGTTGTATCTGTCGCTGCGATGGTTCCTGTCTGCCCACATCCGGCAAGCGTTCCCACCGCGATTGCTGCTGTAAGTATTACACTCCATAATTTCTTTCTCATAATCTGTCTCCTCCATAGTTCTGATGGATTTTCTTCTGCTTTACATATAAACTCAAGCTGCGCTTTTAGCTTGCTTTCGTTAAGTGCTCTACATGAATACGCCCGGTAAGTAATTATTTTACTCCCGGGCGTCTGACACATGATCATATAGGATAATCATAACCTTTAAGATGCACAACAAATGAGTCTACATCGGTGCCAGGTTACCGCCCGGGAGAAAGACATTCGACACATACAGTTCATACAGTTTTTACCGGTCATCATGTTTCTCATCTGCGTTGCTCCTTTCATTCTGTTACTGTTCACTCGTACCTCGTTCCAGTAACTTCGTTCTCTCTTTGTTGTACCTATCATACTACAGAATTGGCAGGTTGAAAATTTCATAGAATTAATTGCATGTGATAAGTTGTTCTTATCGCAAGAGGAGCAAGCCCCTATTTTGGCTTGCTCCTCTTGTAACTTCTTTACATGGTCTACATGTACCTGCTTCACTAAATTCGATCTTCGCTCTGCTCGTTCTCATTAAGTGTCCAGGTACCGTTCGCACTAAACTCAAGCTGCTCTTTGGGCTTGCTTTCGTTAAGTGCTCTACATGGTTTCCTGATACTTTAGTAGTTCCTCAATATAGGCCTCTCCATATCTGGACAGGCTGCTTCCCTTCCGGGTTATATAACCAATCGTTAACGGATCCTCTTCCTTCAGCTTAATCGATACAAGCCCCTGCAAAATGGCATCCTCACTCGACAGCATTCCGCATCCGACCGAATAGCCAAGAAGCTCTGCCATGATTTCCATGGTGGTTGCACGGTCGTCTGTCTTAATCATTTTTTCAAAATCATAGTCCGACATCGCTTCCTCGGTGAGATAAAAATTACTGTCATCACTCTGATCGAAAACAATACAGGGATAATCCTTCAGCTCCTCCAGTGAAATTTCCCCTCGGTCTGCAAAGGGATGTTCCTTCCATAAATAGGCATAGGTTTCTCTTTGCATCAGCGGAACAAACTCTAATTGAAAGTCCTTAAACAGTTTTCTGATTACCGCTTCGTTCGCTCCCGAATAGGAAACGATCCCGACCTCGCTCTTCATATCCCGGACATTTTCAAGCACTTCGTTAGTTTTTGTTTCATGAATGGAAAAGACATATTTACCCGGTCCAAACCTGCGGATCACGTTGGTAAAGGAGCGGATGGCAAAATTATAGTGCTGTGTCGATACGGAAAACCGCTCCTTGTCCTTATTACGCGACAGATAGCGATCCTCCAGAATTTCATACTGCCCCAGCACCTTTTTCGCATAGGTAATAAACTCACGCCCGGCATCCGTAAGCCCGATTCCACGATTACTTCTTTCAAACAGCACAATCCCAAGCTCGTTTTCCAGTTCGCTGATGCTTAAGGAAAGAGCCGGCTGTGAAATATATAATTTCATTGCTGCCTCCCGTAAAGAGGAAGAATTGGCAACAGTAAGAACATATTTCAGCTGATTCATATTCATCGGAAAATACCTCATATATGTTACTATATTGGCTATACACCTTTAATTCCTGACATAATTAAGTATCATTTCTTTTAATATGAGCAGCTCCGGTGTGTAGTCCCTGTTTTCTTCCGATCCCCAGACAAAGCCATCTGCATAATACTCACAGGCTGCTACCATGGTATGTATGGTTACCCGTATAAATTCCTGCTCCGGGATATCCGTGCGGAAGCTGTGATCGGCTTTGGCCTTTTCATACATCATATGAAGCCGCGTGTTAATGGAATATAGGGCATTATAAAACTCTGTCAGATGTTCATTGTCCCTGGTTACACCCATATGGCTGACATAATAGTTGAAATTGTCATTATACTGAAGTAAATCCTTATGCTTCTGGTACATATCAATACAGCTGTCCATGACCAAGATCAGTCTGTCAATTGCCGGAATCTCATCAATGGAACTGATCGGTCTTGTCCTGTCCAGTTCATCCATGTACTCCTTCCATTCCTTTGTACAGACTGCAATTACAAGCTCCAGTTTATTCGGATAATACCGAAAAAGACTTGCCCTGCCGATTTCGGCCGCTTCTGCAATCTCTCCCATACTCACCGGCTCAATCTTTCTTTCAACAAAAATACGAAAGGCTGTCTCTAAAATCTTCCTGTTACGTTCACTTTCTTTTACTATTTGCTTTTCTGATTTGCTCATAAATAAACCTCTTTTTAATAGGATCAGTCTCACACATTTATATGAAACATAGAATGACATCCATTGTTTTCAAAACATTCTCATATCTTTCCCTATTAATTATGCGGCGTATTCACAGAAATGTACAGATGAAAAATCAATTCTTATTGAAATCTATTCTTACAATACGCATCTTCATAAATCCATCTCCGATTTTTGCCAGAAGACGGAAAAATCCACTTGCAGATGGAATTTTGAGGTCATGATAGCCAAGCATATATCCTTTTGCAGATACCTTCGTGTCCGGAAGCCATACCTGCAGATCCGTACTCAGGTCATTGACGTAAAAATACTTGCTGATATCGGTAATGCCTGCGGTCTTCACCCAAGTTTTCAGCATCATCTTAACCGCAGATTTATTGGCCGTATCAAACACAAGCCGTCCACCCGGAAACCTTTTGGCCATAGCCGTAAACAACTTCTTTACTTCATCGGAAAGAAAATAATAGAACACACCTGCCGCAAAGAAAATCACGCCATTACTGTCATCAATCTCCTCAAACCACTTCGTATCATTCAGATCGGAACCGATATTGGTTGTATTTGCTGTGGGTGGGATAAGTTTATTTCTTACCTCAATCACATCGGGACGGTCAATGTTATAAATCTTGCAGGCATCTCCTGCATTGTTTTCCGCAGTACAGTCCAGGCCACAGCCTAAATTTACAATGGCTGCTGCCGGATGGCTCTTTACATAAGCTCTTATCTCTGTTCCAAGATCTGTATATCTTGCAGCCGCTTCCAGATAACCAAAGCGGAACATCGTATTATTTTTCTTTGCCTCAAGCGTGGAAAAATCATAATCCAGCTTTTCCATGATCTTCTTCGCCGTCTGATCCTGATAAATTTCCGGATAAATCTCCGAACAATATTTTCTTCCCCACAACGGAATCACTAATGTCTCCTGAACGGTATTGGATTCAATATGCATTTTCTCATTACTCATTTCGTTTCCTCCCGGATTTACTATATGTTCTTTCCTCTTTTGTGCAATAAAAAATAGCAGTGGTTAGGATAATCTAACCACTGCTATTTTATCATACCTTATATAAAAAGAAAACCTGATTTCCATACTACGTTTAGTGCCAGATCAATAATCCAATATGATAGAAAACAAACGCCAGCACAAGGGAAAATACCAGATAATAAGCAACCGAAAGCCCGATCCACTTCTTAGAATGGTTTTCACGGAAGGTCGCTGCCACAGTCATCGTACACGGCACATTAAATACAATGGCCATAATAAATCCAAGAGCCTGTGCCTTTGTGATTACCTGTGGTAAAAGCGTCATCATTCCTTCTGTCATTCCCACCGATTTTGCATTAAATGCTGCATTGACCATATCACTGTTGCTGTATAACGCATTGATAACACCAAGCAGGGATTCCTTGGTAAGCATGGAAGAAATATATGCCATGAACATCTGCCAGGTCATGCCAAACTGGTTCGTTACCGGCTCAATCACCTGCCCGATTCTGGACAAAATGCTGTATTCTCCACCAAACCAGTTATAGGAAAGCAGATAGAATACAATCGAAACCAATGTAATCACACGGAATGCCCTGCTGAAAATATCCCACGCCTTCATCAGCGTTGTCCGGATGATATGTCCCCACTTTGGTTTATGGTAAGGGGGAAGCTCCATGATGATACCTCCCTGATCCTCTTTGCTGATCAGTTTTCCCCTATAAATTCTGGATACCAGAAACAGGGATCCGATGGTGGTAACCAGCATGAGCAGAACAATCGCCATAGCTCCAACAGGACCATAAAATACCGTTGCAAGCATTGGTGCAAGGGAAAGCGTCGATCCACACGGAATACTCCAGACAAGAATCATCGTCAGAAACCGCTGTCCGGAATTGTCAATGACACGGCTTCCTGCAACACCTGCCATATTACATCCCAGACTCATAAGAAGAGAACAAATACTCTTCCCCTGCAAGCCCAGCTTCTCCATTGCAGAATTAAAGACGACCGAAATTCTCGCCATATAGCCTACATCTTCAATAATTGCAAATACAAAGGTCACTCCAAGAACAAATCCTGCCATGGATATTGCAAACCCAAAAACATTTGGTATCACCACATAAACCAGTTCTGCCAGTGGCTTCCAGACATTCATTGCAGTCATCAGCTTTTCTAACGGTCCACTGATCACACCGGCAAACCCAAAACCAAGTGCCATGACAGGAGCCGCCACAACCATCGCCGCTGCCAGTGCAGCTACAATAATTCCAATTGCCATCCATTTCCCGGAATGTTTTCCCAATGCTTTTTTATCAACCCCCTTTAACTCAACTTCCCGATCCGGTCTGCTGACAACACCTTTCAGTAGTTTGTCGATATATTCATATTTGTGTTTTCCGGAAATCATCAGTCCCTGATCCGTCCTCTCAAGCTCAGAAACCGCCAGCTTTTCCTTTGTAAAAAGCCTTTCTTCCTTCTGTTTTTCTGCAAGCTCCTTAAAGGAAATCCCTGTGTCCCTCTCATAAAACTTCATAAGCTGTGCAGAATCCGCAATTTTTGCTTCACGAATTGCATCTACAAACTGCTGCTTCAGCTCACGATACCGCTTCACCTCTGACGCTACAAAGCCGACTACCGGAATTCCTAACCGTTCACCGAGCTTCTTTATATCAATATGAATCCCCTTTTTCTCTGCAACATCCATCAGATTCAGAACTAAAACTACTGGCGTATTCGTTCCCACATAATCTGCATACATATATAAGGAACGTTCCAGTTGAGAGCTGTCTACGAGAATCGCAACCAGATCCGCAACACCTGACCGGATAAAGTTCGCTGTAATTTTTTCTTCCTCCGATCCGGCTGACAGACTGTAGCTGCCCGGTAGATCAATGACGCGATAGCTTTCTCCCTGATATGTAAAGTCCCCCTCCTTACGCTCTACCGTTTTGCCCGGCCAGTTACCAACATGCTGATGTGCACCGGTCAATCCGTTGAATACGGTAGATTTTCCTGAATTGGGCTGTCCCAGTAACGCGATTGTCCTGCTCATGCTCTGTCACCCTCCTTAATCTCGATTTTCTCACAATCCTGCCTGCCCAATGCAATTACAGAATCCCGGCAATAGAATAAAACCGGCTGATCCTTAAGGTTCTGAATGACCCGTACCATAGTCCCTTCTACAATTCCAATACCGATTAACCGTGAAATCAGGTGATGACTTCCACTTACGGAACATACGGTTGCATAACATCCGGCATCTGCCTCTGATAACTTCATCCTTATTCGTCCTCCTCTTGCTTACCTCGTCCTGACAGCGTATACTATTGTTAGTTCGTTATGTCTAACTTGTGATATTTTACAATTTGACTGGAAATATATCTATACCTCTTTCAGTCAAAAAGGTTCGTTTAGCCACGATCTCTTTGCAAGGGAAAGGAATCTTATGAAAAAAGAACAATACATGAGCAGCGTCAGACAATTTGTAACAGAAGGACGGGATATCGGTATGATCCATCAGGATACCCCCGATGGTTTCATGGAATTAACCGGTTACTATATCCTTCCAGGGATTTATCTGGTATTGAATGATATTCACACGCAGATTGTCCCCTTAAATGCACAACAGTCACAGAAAATTCTGCTTGTGAATTACTGCATGGAAGGCCGGTGCGAATTCCGGGTGAATGAAGATAATTACAGTTATCTGGATCACCGCATGATGAGTATTTCCTCCCGGATGGCCCAGAACCAGTTCTATTATCCTTCTTCCTGTTATAAGGGATATGAGATTTATGTTCTGCCGGAATGGTTCACGGAAAAGACAAAGGACTTTCTGAAATCCTTAGATATTGATATGGATATGCTGATTGCATTATATGAAAAAGGAGTTGCCCTGTATGTTACAGATCCTTTTCTGAAACTATGGAATGATCTGGCTGACTGCTGCCCTGCTGAAAATATCGGACAGATCCGTCTCCTTACGCTGCAGCTTTTAAAATGTTTTTGCGATTACAAACCGGAAAACAACCGGAACATGCTCTATTTATCCAGGGTACAGGTCATGCTTGCCAAAAAGGCACAGGAAATACTTACCCGGGATTTAAGCCGGCATATCTCCATGAAATCCATCGCGGATACACTGGGTGTAAGTGAGACTAGCCTGAAACGTTATTTCCACTCCGTATACGGAGCCAGCCTGTCCACTTATATGAATGAAGTACGCATGAAATATGCCGCAGAACTTTTGACAACATCAAAGCTTGGTATCTCTGATATCGCAAAAGCCTGCGGCTATGTAAATCAGGGGCGCTTCGCCACTGTCTTCCGTGACTTCCATGGAATGAAACCATTGGATTACCGGCGGAACCATGCGCTAATATTCTAAAAGCCAAGATTGTCATTTACAAGAATCACGTGGATTCTTCCGGTATGTCTGGAATATCTCGTGATCAGGAACTGGCAGCAGATCGTATCCGGAGATTTGCAGTCAAAGCACTTACCGGTTTCCTTACAGGGGGTTTTCACTTCAAACCGCTGTGCATTGATCGGAGCAGCTACATTTCTTGCGCGCTTCATGGCACTGTCAAGATCATCACATACCTTATTCATTCCAACAATGAAGATCACCTTCTTCGGTCCCTGGGCAATGCAGGAAACACGATTGGAATTGCCATCGATATTAACAAGAATACCGTCACTTGTCATTGCATTGGCACTGGAAAGAAAGACATCGGAATCATAAGCGGCGAGCAATCCTTCACGAGGCTCCATCTTAGAACGGTCAAGGTACTGATAATTGCCCTCCTGCAAAGCCTGAACCAGTCCGATTTCGTGAGCACTCATACACCCACCCATGGAAATGGTACTGTTTTCTTCGATCAGCTTAAGAGCCTGCTTTAAAGCAGCTTCCCTATCTTCGGCATAGTAGCCCGTCATATTACGGGACTGTAAGCCTTTTATGACCGTCTGTGCCAGACGTTCGTTTCGTTTCTTCATATTTTCATCCATAGGTTTGTCCTCCTGTCAAAAGAGATTATTGATTTTATGTAACTGTGAAGGTACTGAACAGTTACGATTTTATTTTATCAGCAGGAGGCCGGATGTGCAATTCCAATCGCTGTTACTTACCATTATCTATCTATGATCCACAAACGTTTTTTCAATTTTCCAATCCACTTAAATCAAGCCGGTAAATCGGGTTATCCAGTTGCAGATTATCCATAAACATAATCATATAAATCGGCATATATACTTTCTTGCCATCGACCTCCACATTACCTTCCGAAAAAATATAAGCCTCCTGAATACCATAATCATCTGCTTCAAGAACATTATTTAGTGCAGAATGACGCTTATAATCTTTTCCGGACTTGATTTCTAAAGGGGTAACTTTACCATTTAATTCTATTACAAAATCAAGTTCACCCTGTTTTTTACTATTAAAGTAATATTCCTTATGCCCTTTTACAAGAAGCTCCTGTGCGACTGCATTTTCAAAAAGTGCACCATTGTTAATGGATGCATCTTTATTTAAAATCGCTAATTTCGTCTGATTCGAATAACAACTTGTCAGAAGTCCGATATCTGAAAAAAAGAGCTTAAACAGATTACGGTTCTCACTGATGATCAGTGGCAGCTTAGGTTCCCTGATGTTGTATACCGGAATGGCTACCCCCGCATCCTTAAGCCACAAAAAATCATTCGCAACCCGGTCGTAATTCATGCCCTGTCCAAGAACATTTAATTGAAAACGTTTATTTTTCTGATCAAGTTGTCCCGGCATGGAATCATAGATTTCCTGTAGTTTTAATTTATATGTCTTTTCGTATTTTGAAAAATCCTGCTTATACAGCCGGATGATTTTATCATGAATACCTCCAACCTTTGCCAGATCATTGGAATCTTTATACATAACAACTGCTTCCGGCATTCCTCCTACAATCAGATACAGATAAAATACATCAAGCATCCTGGAATGAACAAACTCATCTACTCTGGTTCTATCCTCAAAATGTTCCTTTAATGTAGATATAATATGCTCATTTACTCCAACAGCACATGCGAATTCTTTAAAATCTAACGGAAACATATCAATAACTGACAAATAGCCTACCGGTGCTGATCGAAGATCGTTTAATTCCACGCCTAAAAGAGAACCACTCATAATATAACGAAAGCTCCCGTCCTCCACTAAAAATTTAATTCTTGTAACAATATCTTTAAACTCCTGTATCTCATCAAGAAAGAATATGGTCTTACCAACTTGAAGTGTTTCCTTTGTCACCAGACTTAACCGCATCATCAATTCTTTTGCATCCTTTGCTCCTGCAAACAACTCAATTAATTCCGGGTTCTCTATGAAATTCAACTCCACGTATGGAAAACCACTGTTTTTCAGGCACTCCCGTATCAGATATGTCTTACCGATTTGTCTAGCTCCGGTAACTAATAAAGCATCTTTTCCATCTGAAATCCATTCTGTAATTATTTTTCCTGCCGACCTGTCAAGCATATTATCCCCCTTATTTCTTAATTAAAATTATATATTCAACTTTTCCAACCTATTTTAGCATAATTTTTTCAACTTTTCCAACCTGTTTTGGCATGTTTTTTTCAACTTTTCCAACCGCCGAGTAACTACGATGGTAATTGAGGTAAATTGACTAAATTGAGTTACTTTGCTTTGGCAACTTATGAATGTACATGGCTGACATATTGCGTTATACTAAAATCATTACCTGTCAATTATCTTTTATATGTACAAAGAAAGAAGGAAATTTCACATGGATACTCCAGATTTTTCAAAGGAAAACATCAAGCCCTTATTTGAGTCAAAATTTATCCGGGTATTTGATTTGCAATATGCAGACGGAAAACATTATTACGATGCGACGAGGCGAACGGCTGATGATCTTGTGGCTGCGAAAACCACGGAAGAATTCAGGAAAATGCGGGCAGATGCTGTGACCTGCATTGTTGTTTTAAATATAAAGGATTCTGAACCAAAACTTTTACTCAGTCACGAGTTCCGCTACCCCACCGGTCAGTTTCTGTTAAGCCCTCCGGCCGGTCTTATTGACAAAGAGGATGCTGACCTTATTACCACCGCAACCAGAGAGTTAAAGGAAGAAACCGGCATTGTTTTTGGAGACAGCGATACCGCGAAGGTGATCAGTCCACTTCTTTTCAGCACTCCGGGAATGACCGATGAAAGCAATGCTCTCGTTTTACTTTCCATAAACCGTGATACTCTTCCGGAACTGAATACCGATGGCGCTGTTGGAAGTGAATGCTTTAACGGATTTTCACTTTTAACAAAAGAAGAGGCCCTGCAGATTTTAAACTGTGGAACAGATTCCGACGGTATTTATTATTCGGTGTATACCTGGGCCGCTCTGATGTATTTTGTGACAAGCTTCGGTCATTGATATTATTATCATCCCGAAAGTTAAAGAATGCTTTATGTCCATTTTATTTGGAGAACTATTAAAATTTGTATATATTTACTAAAATAGGAATAATTCCTATTATTATATTCTACATTCCACTATCTGTTAATTTTACTGCAACAGGTATATACTATAGTTATCAGGAAAGATACTAAAAGTTCCTGATGCAAATATAAGGTACCGGATCAGTATCAGGCAGATCCTGCACGGTAACCTGAAAATCAGGAAATGGAGGATAAAGAATATGGCAAATTTATATACGATTGAATTAAATGGTGTAAGTGAGGATGTTTACAACAAGGCTGCTGATTTTATTCAGACCCATGCACTTCGTTTAAACTACAGACCAGAGGTTTCCACAATTGACTGCGAATTTCCGGAGGATCTCGATCCTGACAAAGCACCCGAATTAAAAGAGGCTGTGATCCGCAAGGTACATCAGCAGCTTTAATCCCTTTTAAGGTGTTCATGATAAAAACAACATAGCTGTGAAAATACGGAACAATTACACAACAAGCGGAAAATTGAACGGCTACCTCGCAGACCTCAACAAGCAGGCGGAAGAAATGTTTTCTCTGCTCGTAAAACAGATGGCAGAGCGTGATGGCGTGACCGAACAACTCAAAGCAGAAAATTAACTGAAATGGGTTGCTCGGATGAATAACATCCGTAGCCGAGCAACAGAATCTGTAAATGATGCAATCATATTTTCATAAAGCAAGCCTTGCGGTTTTTGCCGCAAGGCTTGTTAATTTTATAGGGATATGTTCTTTGGGAGAATCAGTTCAACTCCAACAAACGGAGGCACCATTTGTGTTGCGGTACTAAAAGTGTCATTCTTGAGATACCTGTCTTAAAACAGCGTCAAATTCCGGCGCATATTTCTTCAAGGCAATCGGTCTACCACCTTCGTCAATAAAACAATGTGTTGAAGATGCAATCGCCACAATCTCGTTGGTGTTTGAATTTCTCATTGTATATGACAAAAACAATTTAACACCGGTGTATTTTTCCAATACCACCTCAATCTCAATCTCATCGCTATAGGTAGTTGTATGCTTATATTCACAATTTACGGAAACAACCGGGGATGTAATGCCTTCTTTTTCAAGCCTGGTCATCGGATAACCGATTTCAGACAGAAAATTCATCCTGGCTTCTTCCATAAAACGCATATAGTTTGAATGGTGGGTTATTCCCATTTTATCGGTCTCATAGTAGTTGACCCTATGTATGTACTTGCTCATAAAACACTCACTTTTCTTCATTCATCAACTCACCCAAGGTTGTTTCGCCCCAACTGTAGTTTGTCATGTAACTTCCTTTGAATAGTTGAGAAAATTCTTCTTTACCGGATAAATAGTTGTACAGATCGCACTCAACCTTATCCATCACGATACGGCGCTTTCCGTCAACGGCTTCAACAATATCGGTAATCTCGTATTCCTCTAAGGTGCTTTTCAAACGGAGGGCAACTTTACGGTATCTGGAAAGAGTCAAGGTGTTTGCGGGTTCATCCTCCCACAAGAAGCTGATGGCTTCCTCGGAAGTAACGTATCCTCCCTTACGGTCAACAAGCAAAGCTAAAAGCTCCTTGGACTTTTTGTTGCGGAAGACAATCGGGGTATCTCCCACAAAAACATCGAAATATCCGAAAGTACGGATAGATACAGTACGATTTTCGGGTAAGGTTTGTTTCACGACCTCTGAGCCGCCTTCTACCGGATAGAGCATAACATAGCGTGAAGAATTGGCATTCGGTTCTTTCTCGGAACAGATTGCTTTAATTTTGCGCTCTGTTTCAGACTGATAGTCAAAATAAGCGAATTCAGCTTCTCCCGTTCTCAGCAATTCCGCAAAATTCTCATAAGCTACTTCGCTATACGCAACAAAGTTCTCTACGGGGGTAAATCGCTCGGTCAACGGCAGCCATTCTTCCTCGGTATAGCCGAAGAATTCGCAAACATTTTCGGTGGCATACAGCGGCTTTACCAGACCTTCCGCTGTAACTTCAAAGGCTGCAATACCGTCGGAAAAATGCGTGACTAAATCACGCATTTTTTCTTTCAACTGATTGTTTTCCTCCCTCAATGCCACAGAATCCGTTATCTCTTTTGTCTCACGGCAACAATAGAAGCTAACCGATTCATCAACTTTAATAAATAGGCCTGTATATTGCTTGATGTTACCATCGGTAGAACGAGCTTTGTAGGTGATCTGCGGCGGCTTGCCGTCAATTCCGCTCAGCCTCTTTTGGCAGAAATCCTTAAAAAATCGACGAACAGCGTCTTGTTGTTCCGCGTTTACAGAATCGATGAGCCATTTTTCCAATGCATCTTCAATCTGTATTGCTATATTTTCAAACCGCTTAAAATAGGATGCTTTCTCACAATGCAGGCATTTTACAGTATTCGCATCCAGATTGAACTCAAAAATCTTATCGTAAACATCAGTAAGGGCTTGCAGATAGCGTTTGCTTTCGCTCGTCTTTCGTGCCTGATAGCGTTCCGTAACATCCATACAAACGCTTTGGAACTCTGCTTCGCCCTGCTCGTTGATGCATTTTGTAACCCATCCGAAAACATGTGCACGGGTTCCGTCACACCGAAGCAAGGTCATATCTCCGGCGATAGGAGCCTCCACAGAGAAAACCCGATTCAGATATTTTGAAAATCTGCGGCGTTCTTCCATCGGAATCATCAAAAAGATATTGCTTTTATACATTTCCTGATAATCTATTTCTCCGTCTTTCACTTCGGGGAAACGCAGAAGCTCGATCATCTTAGGATTGATATATGTAATCCTCGGTTGCTTTTCACAAGTATATCTTAAAAATCCGCACGGAACAGTTTCGTTCAAAAATTGCAGATCGGTATTTTCGTTTTTAATATTGGTTATGTCTGTCAAAACAGAATGTCCGGTGAGTGTTCCGTCATCCAATCTCCTGGGCGTAACGGTATCTCTCACACAGATAATTGTACCGTCCTTCTTTACAAGGCGGTACTCACCGGCAAGAGGTTGTTCATTCATAATTATTCTTTGAATAAAGTCGGAATACTTTTCGCGATCAGCCGGGTGAACTCGAAGTGCATATAGATCCCTGCTGTCATCCAACAGTTCTTCTCTGCGAACACCGAGCAAATCACACAGATTCTGACTCACATAGCTTAAGTGTGCCGGCGTGGTCAAAATATATTGGTGAAAGCCACTGATTTGTTGATTCAGTATATCCTCCATATTATCTAACATATCTTTCATAGCAACTCCTTTTGCAGAGCCAAATTCTCTGCCCACAGGGGATATAGTCCAATTTTATATTTAAGTATACCATATAAATATGAAAAAATTTCGATTTCTATAAAATTTCGAAAAATTACTCAGCAACAGCAAACTCGCAGCTTCTTTTGCTGCCCATATCCCCGCCGCCGAGGGAATCTGCTTATCTGCAATATAATTTTGCTCATATTCCGTAAATAGCTTATCGGCCAATCGGGTATTATTCATTTTTTCTTCGAAGCGTGGGATGCTTACAGTATCACATCCCACGCCCTTGATACAGACATTCATTTTCATACAGTTTCATTCTGACTGCGAAGGACAGTCTTTTGTATTTTGCCGCTGATTGTCTTGGGCATCTCGGTTACGAACTCAATAATGCGAATCCATTTGTATTCTGCAAGCTTTTGATTACAGAAATTTTTGATCTCCAACTCAAGCTCCTGCGAAGGCTCATATCCTGCACCAAGAACAATAACCGCCTTGATTGACTGACCTCTCAGCGCATCCGGTACTCCGATTACGCTGCATTCTACAACAGCGGGATGCTCCATCAGCACATTTTCCACTTCGTAAGGTCCTACTCTGAAACCGCCTGTCTTTATAATATCGTCAAAGCGACCGTGGAACCAATACCGACCATTTTCGTCCATATACGCAGCATCACCCGTATGGTACACACCGTCACGCCAAACATAACTATACTGTTCCTCATTGTCCAGATATGCGGCGAACACACCTGGTTGCTTGCCCGCTTTTTCGGGAACAATAACAACCTCGCCTATTTCATAGGTGTCGACGGATTTTCCGTTCTTTCCGCGAAGCTCAATATTGTAAAAGGGCGAGGGTGTACCCATAGAACCCTCTACAGCATCGTAACCTTTGAAATTTGCCATCAATAACGTTGTCTCGGTCTGACCGTATCCCTCGCAGAGTTGAAGTCCGGTGCGTTCTGTAAACTTACGGAATACTTCGGGAGCCAACATTTCACCTGCCGTTGTTGCATGTTTGAGCGGCGGCATATCGGGAATACCTTTACGCACAAGGTAGCGGTAAACCGTAGGAGGCGCGCAGAAAGAAGTTACGCCATAACGATTGATTACAGCGGTTAATTGTTTGGGTTCAAAGTTATCGAAGTCATACACCATGACGGCGCTGCCGACGAGCCACTGTCCGTAAATCTTTCCCCAGGATGCCTTTGCCCATCCTGTTTCCGCAACTGTGAAGTGGAGTCCGTTATCCTCTGCCTGATGCCAATACTTTGCTGTGACGATATGTGCGAGAGGATAGCTGTGCTCGTGAATGACGCCTTTGGGATAACCGGTAGTACCCGATGTGAAATACAACATCATCGGATCGGTAGCTAAGGTCTGCACACGCTCAAATTTTTCAGGGGCTTCTCTCATAGCCTCCGTCAGATTTTCAAAGCCGTCTGCATCCTTCTGAACGCACCACAGTTTTGCCGTCATGTCTGCCTCTTTCAGCGCCGCAGTGATTTTTTCGGGCACCTCATTCTGTGTGGTACACACAATCGCTTTTGCTTTAGAGGACTTAATGCGATATACAAAGTCACTGACCGTCAGCATATGGGTCGCCGGGATCATTACCGCACCCAGCTTGTGCAGCGCAACTGCCGCAAACCAATATTCATAGTGCCGCTTCAAAATCAATATCACACGGTCGCCGTGACCGATTCCCGCACTGCGAAATACATTTGCCATCTGATTGCTGTATTTCTTTATATCTGCAAATGAAAAAATATGCTCTTCGCCTTCAACATTGCACCATACAAGTGCACGTTTCTCCGGTGTTTCATCTGCAATTTTATCGACAACATCATAACCGAAGTTAAAGTTGTCGGGATATTCAAGTGTCAATTTTTGCAGCCTGCCGTTTTCATCGACAATCTCATTACAATACTGTTTGTATATGCTCATATTTACTCCTTAATAACAGCACTGACGCCAAGATTACGGAATCTGTCATAGCGATTCTGCGTCAAGTCAATATCGCCGGACAATTCCTTGATTTCTTCCGTTAAAAGGGTACGGATGCGGTCGTAAAATTCTTTTTTGCCGATGTCATTTTCGGAAAGGATGCGTTCTATTACGCCAAGGCTCTTAGCATCCTCGGCGGTTAATCTAAGGCTTGCTGCCGCAGTTTCTGCCTTGGCAGAGTCTTTCCAAAGAATACTTGCACAGCCCTCCGGTGAAATAACGGAATACACGGCATTTTGCAGCATCCATACTCTGTCCGCAGTCGCAAGTGCAAGAGCACCACCGCTGCCGCCTTCGCCAATCAAAATAGAGATAATCGGCACACAAAGCGTAGACATTTCCAGCAGGTTTTCTGCTATTGCCTGTCCTTGCCCCCGTTCTTCAGCACTGATTCCACAGTACGCACCGGAAGTATCCACAAAGCAAACAATCGGTCTGCCGAATTTCTCTGCCTGCTTCATAAGACGCAGGGCTTTGCGGTAGCCTTCCGGCTGAGGCATACCGAAATTGCGGTAAGTACGCTCTTTTGCAGTATGACCTTTCTCAATCGCAATTACCGTCACGGGAGTGCTATCCAGCTTCGCAATCCCACCTACGATAGCGGGATCATCCGCATAACGTCGATCACCGTGAAACTCGATAAAGCCCTTGAAAATGTTTTTAATATAATCAAGCCCCGTCGGTCTTTTGTTGTCACGGGCAAGTTTTACTCGTTCGAAAGCTGATTCGCTCACATCATCGCCCTCCCATCGTGCATTTTTAACAGCTCAGTCAAATATTTCTTTTGGTTGGAGCGCGGAATAATGCTGTCAATGAATCCGTGTTCCAGTACAAATTCAGACTTTTGGAATCCTTCCGGGAGAGCTTTCTTTGTTGTCTGCTCAATCACCCTCGCACCTGCAAAACCGACAGTTGCACCGGGTTCTGCAAGAATAATATCTGCTTCCGTAGCAAAGCTTGCCGTCACACCGCCTGTAGTGGGATCGGTGAGGACTGCAATATATAAAAACCCGGCATCACTGTGCCGCTTAACTGCCGCACTCGTTTTTGCCATCTGCATAAGGGATAAAAGCCCCTCCTGCATACGAGCACCGCCCGATACGGTAAAACCGATAACCGGCAAACGATGCTGCACGGCATATTCAAACAGTGTGGTTATTTTTTCGCCAACGGCACTGCCCATACTGCCCATCATAAAGTACGGCTCCATAACAAACAGACAGCATTTTTGTTTGCCAATGGTAGCTGTACCGCAGACTACTGCCTCTTTTTCGTTGCTTGCCACACGGACAGTTTCTATCTTATCTTTATATCCGGGAAAATTCAGCGGATTATCTGCTATCATATTGGAATACAATTCATGAAAACTTCCTTTATCGGTTATCGTCTGTATGCGCTGACGTGCCTTCATGCGAAAGTGATAGCCGCAAGGACAGACAAGATCATTCGCCCAGAGACGACTCAGCGGAATGTCTTTGTGACAATTCGGACAATTTTTCTCAGGCTCTCCGGCATCACGCTGAACGGGAGCAGAAGTACGTCCGCCTTCTTCTAATTGATTTTTAGGCTTCAAAAAATTGAGTAATGCCATTTGATCACCTGTTTCCCATAAAAGTTAAATCATAGTTGCCGGATGTAAAGCGTTCATCCTCAACAATCCGCAGTTGTTCCTCAATGTTTGTCGGTATGCCGTCAATCACCAATTCACAGAGCGCCGCCCTCATTTTACGGAGGGTTTCTTCCCGGGTTTTTGCGTACACAATTAGTTTTCCAAGAAGTGAATCGTAGTAAGGTGATACGACTGTGCCTGCAACCAAGCAGGTATCAAATCGCACAGACGGACCTCCCGGAACATGGAGCATTTTCAAAGCTCCGCAGCTACCTGCGTTGATGCGACATTCGATTGCTGAACCTTTTATTTTGACATCTTTTTGTGTGAAATTCAGCGGAATACCGGCCGCAATACGAATCTGCCATTTCACAAGATCAAAGCCTGTCAGCATTTCTGTTACACAGTGCTCCACTTGCAGCCGTACATTCATTTCCATAAACCAGAAGTTGCCTTCACGGTCAAGCAGAAATTCAAGCGTACCGGCACCTACATAGCCGATCTTCTTTACGGCATCTACCGCAAGCTCTATAATCTTTTGACGTTGCTCATCACTAACAGCGGGAGAAGGTGTTTCTTCCAGTAGTTTTTGATTTCTTCTCTGGAGAGAGCAGTCACGGTCTCCAAGGCACACGGCATTTCCGTGTTCGTCGGCAAGAATCTGCAATTCCACATGCCTTGCTGGAAAGACATATTTTTCAAGATATACACTGCCATCTCCAAAGGCACTAATTGCTTCGCTTGTAGCTTGATGATAGGCATCCTCCAGTTCATCTTCCGAGCGGATCAGACGGATGCCCCGTCCACCGCCGCCTGCACAGGCTTTGAGCATTACGGGATATCCGATCCTGTCGGCTGCTCGCTTTGCTTCCTGGGCGGAAGCGACCGCTTTTGTTCCCGGAATGACCGATAGCCCCGTACCTCGAATCAGCTCTTTCAAGATCGCTTTATCACTAAGGCGTTCCATGCTTTCGGGATCCGGACCGATAAATACCAATCCGTTCTTTCTGCAGGCACGGGCAAAATGTGCATTTTCAGAAAGAAATCCATAACCGGGATGAATCGCCTGGGCACCTGCTAAAATAGCGGTGCTGATAATTTGGTTTTCATTCAGATAGCTTTCCGAGGCTTCGGGACCGCCGATGCAATAGCTTTGATCGGCAAGCGCCACGTGAAGGGCGTTTTTATCTGCCTCGGAATATACAGCAACCGTAGCTACGCCCATTTCCTTGCAAGCGCGAATGATGCGGACAGCGATCTCGCCACGGTTGGCGATCAGTATTTTTGAAAACATAGTTTATGCTCCTGTAATTGCAAAGGAAAATTCTGCCGATACGCATAGCCGTCCGTCCACCGTAACTGTACCTTCAGCAAAGTAGAAAGGGTGCTTTGCTCGTTTGATACGGCACTGTGTTTCAACGGTGTCACCGGGTTTGACAGGCGAACGGAATTTTACATTATTAAGTCCTGTATAAACGGGTAATTTACCTTCGCTCATTGCATCCTGCATCAGTACGCAAGCGGACTGAGCCAGTATCTCACAGAGAATAACGCCCGGCACGATAGGATTATCAGGGAAATGTCCCTTGAGGAAGAACTCATCACCACGGACGGTATAATGCCCGACAGCGGTGCCGTTCTTGTTTTCCACATCGTCAAGAAGCAGCATATTGTCTCTGTGAGGAAGTATATTCATTATTTCTTCTCTGTTCATAGCCTTACCTCTTGATACGGAACAATTCTGTTCCGTATTCTACAACCTGCCCATTTGTAACGCAGATCTCCGAAATGACGCCTTCTTCTTCAGCAGTAATTTCATTCATCATTTTCATCGCCTCGACAATACAAAGAGTTTGCCCCTTTGTCACCGTATCGCCGATAGAAACATAGGAATCAGCATTTTCAGCGGGAGCTGCATAAAACACACCGACGATGGGCGATTTTACGCTGATGTAGTCTTTCGGTTCGGACGGAGCCTGTGTTGTGCCGGTAGGTTCAGGAACAGAATATACGGTTTCTTGCACCGAAGTCCCAACGGAACGCTCCAAACGGACCTTACTGTTTTCTTCTGTGATTTCAAGTCCGGTCAGCCCAAGCTCCTTCATCAGCTCGGCATATTTGCGAATATCTGTTTCTTTCATCGGATTACACCTTTCTGAAAGCAAGACAAGCGTTATGACCGCCAAATCCAAGAGAATTGGAAAGTGCCAGTGTAATGTCTGCTTCCACGGCAGTATTCGGCACACAGTTCAGATCACAATTTTCATCCTGCTCATCCAAATGGATTGTAGGAGGAATCACGCCCTCGTTGAGTGCAAAAAGGCAAGCCAGTGCTTCAATTGCACCTGCTGCGCCAAGCATATGTCCTGTCATTGACTTTGTGGAGCTTACATACGCTTTCTTTGCGTTATCTTCGCCAAGGGCTTTCTTAATAGCAGCCGTCTCAATCACATCATTCATCGGAGTACCCGTGCCGTGTGCATTGACATAAACGGTATCCGTATCTGTATAGCCTGCTTCCTTCATAGCGTCCATCATTGCCTGTGCGCCGCCACGCGCATCGGGATGCGGTGCTGTGATATGATGAGCGTCGCAGGTTGAACCGTAGCCGCACACCTCACCGTAAATCTTTGCACCACGAGCTTTTGCGTGTTCGTATTCTTCAAGTACCAGTGCGACAGCACCTTCACCGATAACAAATCCACCCCTGCGCTTATCAAAAGGCAGGGATGCCTCGTCGGGATTTTCAGAAGTGGAAAGTGCCTTCATATTCACAAAACCTGCGATAGCAGAAGGAACAATGGCGGCTTCGGCACCGCCGGTAATTACGGCATCCGCATACCCGTGACGAACAAGGCGCATAGCTTCACCGATAGCATTGGAACCGGAAGCGCAAGCCGTAACAGCAGGCATGGCAGAGCCACGGCAATCGTGGCGAATGGCAATCATACCGGCTGCCATATTGCCGATCATCATAGGTACAAACAGCGGAGAAACACGGCGGGGGCCTTTCTCCATCAGCTTGGTGTGCTCCGTTTCAAAAGTACCGATGCCACCGATACCCGTACCGAATATAACGGCAAAACGTTCGGGCTCAACAGTACCTTCGACACCGCTTTCGTCCACTGCCTGCTGTGCTGCTGCAACGGCAAACTGTGCATAGCGATCAGTACGAAGCACATCATTAATCTCTAAGTATTCTTTGGGATCGAAGTCCTTGACTTCGGCAGCCAACTTTGCCTTATATTTCTCTGTATCAAAAAGTGTAATGGGAGCAATGCCGTTTTTGCCGTTCTTCAAACCGTTCCAGGTATCAGCCACATTGTTTCCCAAAGGGGTAATTGCACCGATACCGGTAACAACAACTCGTCTGTTTTCACTCATATTTTTTCTCCTTACATAGCGAGGCCACCGTCAATACGGAGGACTTCGCCGGTTACGTATTTTGCAGTTATAAGATATGCCACCGCATCTGCCACATCATCTGTTTCGCCCATCTTGCCAAGGGGGATCATATTCAGAAGCGGATTGTCTGTCTGATTTCCTGTCATATCCGTTGCGATAAAGCCGGGTGCAACCGCATTACAACGGATGCCCTTCGGCGCAAGCTCCTTTGCCACAGACTTTGTAAGTCCAATAAGACCTGCTTTCGAAGCAGAGTAGTTACACTGACCTGCGTTTCCCATAATTCCCGCAACAGAAGCCATATTGATTATGCAGCCTTCACGAGCTCTGATAAACAGTCCTGTCATATGACGGATCATGTTGAAAGCGCCTTTGAGATTGGTATCCAGAACCGAATCAAAATCTTCTTCTTTCATCATAGCAAGCAGACCGTCACGGGTAATGCCTGCGTTATTGATAAGAATTTGTGCTGTACCAAACTCAGTTTTAATCTTTGCAACGGTTTCCTTTGCCGCAGAAAAATCAGCAACATTGCATTGATAAGCTTTTGCTTCCACGCTGTATTCCTGCTTGCATTTTTCGCAAACCCTCTCTGCGGCGGCCCTACTGCCTGCATAAATGACAGCTACATTAGCACCCATTGATGCCAACTTATATACGATTGCCTCACCGATGCCACGAGAACCACCGGTTACAACTGCTGTTTTTCCTTTTAACATACATCCACCTCCGCCAAATAATCGTTCACCGATACAGCTTTTACTTCTGCATCAATTTTCTTAATCATATTGGTAAGTGTTTTGCCGGGACCGATTTCAATAAAAGCATCAACGCCGTCGGCAATCATATTACGGATGATCTTTTCCCACTGCACAGGGCTGCATATCTGCTTAGAAAGCAAGCCTACAACATCATCCGTATAGACTTCGGCGGTCATATTGGAATAGAGCGTAATGCTTCTTTCCTTAGTCTCTGCCTTTTCCAGTTCTTCGGCAAAAGACTCTGCTGCTGCTTTCATAAAAGGTGAATGGAAAGCTCCTTTTACTTTCAGCGGAATGGCTCTGCCGCCTGCCGCCTTGACATCGGCAAAAAAGTTCGTCATTTGAGAGGAAATACCTGATACGGTGATCTGTCCGGGGCAGTTGAAGTTTACGGGATAAACTTCGGAATATTTATTGCATACCTCCTGCACCCGTTCGGGTGTCAGCTTTACAACTGCCGCCATAGATGTATCAAATCTTTCAGCCTCGCTCTGCATCAATTCTCCGCGTTTGCAGACAAGGCGGAATCCTGTCTCGCTGTCAAATGCTCCGCTGACCGTTGCGGCAACGACCTCACCGAGAGAAAAACCGGCAACCACATCGGGAGCAATTCCTTTTTCAATCAGAACAGTTGCCGCCGCAAGCTCCATTGCAAAAAGGCAAGGCTGTGTGTTCTTGGTTTCCTTTAATTCTTCTTCCGTGCCATGAAAGCACTGAGAAGATGTGCCGGGGCGGATGTCGTCGCATAGGTCAAAAATCTTTTTAGCAACCGGATATTTTTCATACAGGTCTTTTCCCATACCGGGGAACTGGTCGCCCTGACCTGAAAATACAAATGCTATTTTACCCACTCTTTTGCCCTCAGAAGGATAGGCTCGGCTTCCTCCATAACTTCCTTAACAATTTCTGCCGCAGGCTGCTCTTTCTTGACCATAGCGGCGATCTGACCGGAGAGAAAACACCCCTTTTCGTTGTCACCTTCCTGTACAGCAAGCCTCAATGCACCGGTTGCCAGCGCTTCCAATTCTTCGTCCGGCATACCGCCGTATTCAGCCTTGGAATACTCTCTGGCAAACTGCGTGCGGAGACTGCGAACGGGGTGTCCCAAGCGCTTACCTGTTACCATCGTACAAAGATCCGTGGCTTTTAAGATCTTTTCCTTATATGTGGGATGAATCGTGCATTCATTAGCACTAAGGAAACGGGTTCCCATCTGCACACCGCAGGCACCGAGCATAAATGCTGCGGCAACCCCTCTGCCATCTGCAATACCACCTGCGGCAATGACCGGTAAAGTGGTCGCATCGCAGATTTGCGGAACAAGCACCATCGTGGTAAGCTCGCCAACATGACCGCCGCTTTCGCCACCCTCTGCAATAAGAGCAGAAGCACCGAGGCGAGTCATCAGCTTCGCCATAGCAACTGAAGCCACAACAGGAATAACCTTAATTCCTGCAGCAAGCCATTCCTTAATATATTTAGATGGATTGCCTGCACCCGTGGTTACAACCTCAACTTTTTCTTCTATAACAACTTTTGCAACCTCATCCGCAAACGGACTTAGAAGCATAATATTTACACCAATAGGTTTATTGGTGATCCTCTTGGCAACTTGAATCTGCTGTCTGACATAATCACCAGGAGCATTTCCTGCCGCAATAATGCCAAGACCGCCACCGTTGGACACGGCAGCGGCCAGTTTACCGTCAGCGATCCAAGCCATACCACCTTGAAATACCGGATATTCAATACCCAGCATTTCACAAATTGCTGACTTAATCATAAGCATCAACCCTGCTTGCTCTGGATGAACTTATCCAGGTCGTCAATGGTCTCCACTTTCTGGTCCAATTCAATTTCGATGCCGATTTCGTCCTCCAGGTTCATAAGAAGCTCTACCGTGTCAAGAGAGTCGATGCCAAGCTCAGAGAACTTGCTTTCTGGCTTTACAGCAGAAACATCACAGCCTGTGCGTTCCGAAACGATTTTTGCAATAGCGTCAAAGTACATAATTGAATGCCTCCAAAATAAAAATTTCAAGCAGTTTTTTGCTGTTTGTCGACATTCATTATACTCAAGTGCTGTTCCCAAATCGCACCACGATCGTTCCTTTTGCGTTCCAAATTTATAAAAATATTGTGAATTCTTTGTTAGTGATTGGAACCAAGTATAGGTACCTCCCTTAATACAAACACAAAAACACCCCGTTGGGAACTCAGTAATTTCTGCATTCCCAACGGGATGTTTTGGCTTTTTACGGGTGAAATATTCCTTTCTTTTTCAGTTTGTCCCGCATCTTATCAAGTCCCTTATGATAGATGTTCTCCGCCGCTTCCGCAGAGGATAATTCAATATATTCCTGCAAATCGTCTTTTCTCGGCGGTACCGGAGAAAGACGGTAGATATATAATTCCTTTTGCCATTCCTTCATGGCACTCACCCCCCAATTTGCAAAATTGCCGTTACTTTAATCGTTTGTAGGTCAGCGCATATAATGCTTCCCGTGTCATATCTCTTTTGAATTGTTCGGCGGTGTATCCGTCGCCGTGGATTGCCAATGTTTTCAGCTCGTCTGCAATCTCTTTTGACATCGTTGCAAATTCTTTTGTAATCGTGCCTTTGGATAGCTCGGCTCGGATGCAGTTACAACGCTTTTTATGGATGCTCAGTATCGGGTGAGCTTCCACCTTTTCTTTTTTGCCCATAATAACCGCATACTGTCTGCAAGTCATTTTCTCACCGTTATACTCATAGGGAGCAATTCCGTTGCAGTATTTTTGCCTACGGGCATTTCTCTCCATTATCCGTAAATGCACCGACTTAAAGGAACTGACACCCGAACTCGTCAATGGGCTTATTACAAAGATTGAAATCTTTGATAGCACCAAAGACGAGAACGGCAAAAAGCACGTTCCTATTAAGGTACACTTTATCGGTGTTGGTATTCTTGAGATTCCCGACACACAGACAATTATTGCGGCAAAAGAAGAAATCCGCAAGAATCCGCCAAGTGCGGCGTAAAAGAGAAATACGGCGTAGCCTTAATCGGCTACACCGTATCTACATACCCCGACTGTCCTTAGCCACCTCTGACTAATCCTCAAGAGATTTTCCGGGTGGGGAATTTTCATCTTCCAGTTATGTTCCTGCCTATTCCAATATATTCTTGTAGCTATTCAGATAGTTACATTTTCTTTTATAATTCGTCTTCATCATCCTCTGCGTCTTCGCCTGTCAATGCCTCTTTTAAGGTACGCCAGCCAAGAACGGCACACTTCACACGTGCCGGCATATGGGCAATATCGCGAAGCGCGGATGCTTCCTCCAGAGAGTCAATCTCTTCCTCACTGGCTTCTCCCTTAATCATCTTCATAAAGGTTCTCCCAAGCTGTAATGCATCCTCTTTCTTCCTGCCGATAACCATTCCCAGCATGATATCCGCGGAAGCCTGCGAGATCGCACATCCATCTCCCACAAACGCTCCGTCCACAATCGTATCATCCTCGACCTTCAGCTTTAAGAAAATATCATCTCCACAGCTCGGATTGACACCTTCAAGAATTATGTCGGCATCCGGCAGATCATGCTTGAATTCCGGCCGTACATTATGCTCGGTTAAGATTTCATTATAAAAGCTTCTATTTTCCATATCCCATCCGCTCCCTTACGCTTGCGATGCTTTTTACAAAAAGCTCTGCCTCTTCTTCCGTATTATAAAACATAAAGCTTGCACGTGTGGCTGATCCGATTCCAAGATGCTGCAGCAAGGGCTGCGCACAATGATGTCCCGCCCGGACACATATTCCATCTGCAATCAGGATTTCACTCACATCATGCGGATGTACCTCATCAATCATAAATGTCAGGATTCCTGTATGCTCTTCCGGCTGATCCGATCCCAGTACATGAACATGCGGCAGCTCTCTAAGACCATCCAAAGCACGCTTTGTCACCTTAAGCTCCTGCTCCTGCATCGCAGCAAATCCAATTTTCTGCACATAGTCGATTGCCACATGCAGTCCGACTGCTCCGGAAGCATTCACTGTTCCGGCTTCAAATTTGTGTGGAAGCTCTGCGTATTTTGCGCCTTCTCTGCTCACAGACTCAATCATCTCACCACCTGTGAGAAACGGAGGCATCGCCTTTAATAAGTCTTTCTTTCCATATAAGACTCCGATTCCCATCGGTCCGAAGACTTTGTGCCCGGAAAAGGCAAAAAAGTCCGCATCCAGTTCCTGTACATTGACTGCCATGTGTGGCGCACTCTGTGCGCCGTCTACCACAACAACCGCATTTTTTTCATGTGCCATTGTTGCAATTTCCTTCACCGGATTCACTCTGCCAAGTACATTCGATACCTGCGTAATGGCAACAATTCTGGTTTTCTCCGTAATCTGCTCCCGTACCTCGTCCAAATTAAGGGAACCATCCTGCCGACACTCCATGAACCGCAATACCGCGCCTGTTGTTTTTGCCACCATCTGCCAGGGAAGCAGGTTGCTGTGATGCTCCATAATGGAAACTAAGATCTCATCCCCTGCCTTTACATGACTTAAGCCGTAGCTGTATGCAACCAGATTGATGCTTTCCGTTGTGTTTCTGGTAAAAATGATTTCTCTTACCGATTTTGCTCCAATAAAATCACGCACTGCCTTACGGGCATCTTCATACATCTGCGTTGCTTCAATGCTAAGGGGATAATTGCCCCGTAACGGATTGGCATTATGCTCTTTATAGAACTCTTCTTCCGCATCAAGGACAGCCTGCGGACGCTGCGAGGTTGCTGCATTATCAATATAAATCCAGTCATGCTCCATGCCAACGTCCTTCCGAAATCCCCGGGAAGTCAGCAGGGGAAAATCGCTCCTGTAATCTGTCATATGCTGTTCCCTCCCAGTTCTTCGTCAATCATTGCGGTAAAAGCTTCGTCTGCAATAAGGCTCTTTAAACGCTCAATACCGGCTCTTGCCATCATATCTTCTGCCTGTTCCCTGCTGATTCCTCTGCTTGCCAGATAGAACAGTGTATCCTCATCCAGCTCTCCAATCGTTGCGCCATGGTTACCTACTACATTTTCCTCCGAACAAAGAATCACCGGAACCGTCTTATTCTCCACGTCCTCGCCCAACATCAGCACGGTTTCCTGCTCGTTTCCTACGGAATCAGAAGCCCCTGTCTTAAAATCAATCGTTCCCCGGAAAATCTTCTTCGCTCCATCCCGCAGGGAGCCCTGTACATTAATTTCACTTTCCGTACATCTGCCCAAATGGTTGACTACCTCATTCATATCAATGACATGGGTATGCTCTCCAATATATCCGATATCACTCTTAAAGCTGCTTTTCTCACCCTTTAAGTCGATCGCTGTGTCCGAATAAATATCGCCTTTTCCAAGATAAACCTGGATCAGTTCGATACGCGCATTCTTTTCGCAGGATCCCTGAATGGTATTGTATACAAGGGAATCCTCCGCACTGTGCTGCAACTGGATGAGGCGGACATGCGCTCCCTCCTCCAGAGTCAGACTCGTGTACACGGCAAGCTTATTCTCCGGCATATAATCCATATAAACGGTGATCTGCTCGTCCTTTGCCGCATGAATATTAAATTTCTTACTGCTGTATTCCCCCTGTCCCTGAATGGAAAAGTGGACAGGTTCTTCTTTCACCGCCACGTTTTCTTCCGGAAGTACGGTTGTATGTTCCATATCCCAGGGAAGCTTTGTCTCATTGACCTTCAGCCAATTCCAGGTCTTCGATGGGAGCTTATTGATCATCATATCTGTCATGGCCCTCTCTCCTTATCCTATGCTGCCCTTCATTTCAAGACGAATCAGATTGTTCATTTCTACGGCATATTCCAGCGGAAGCTCTTTTGACACATTATCTGCGAATCCGCTGACAAGAAGTGCCCTGGCATCTTCCTCACTCATGCCTCTGGACATTAAATAAAATACGGCATCATCACTGATACTTCCGATCTTCGCCTCATGTCCTACGGCTGCATCCTTTGTCCGGATGTCCATAGCCGGTATCGTATCCGAACGGGACTCGGAATCCAGCATCAGGGACTGACAGGAAACCGCAGATTTCGACTTCTTTGCTTCCTTATTAATCACCACACTGCTCCGGAAGGTGCTGATTCCACCGCCTTTACTGATGGAACGGGTATTCATATAAGAGCTTGTATTCGGCGCGGCATGGACCACCTTCGCACCGGTATCCAGATTCTGTCCTTTTCCGGCAAAGGTTACACCGGTAAATTCCATCCTGGCGCCCTCTCCCTTTAAGATACTCATCGGATACAGACAGCCGACATGGGATCCAAACGAACCGGAAACCCATTCAATCGTACCGCCTTCCTCTACAACTGCTCTTTTTGTATTGAGGTTATACATATTTTTAGACCAGTTTTCAATGGTCGAATAGCGCAGCTTTGCATTTTTCTTCACATAAAGCTCCACGCATCCAGCATGAAGATTGGCTACGTTATATTTAGGAGCCGAACATCCTTCGATGAAATGCAGGCTTGCACCTTCATCCACGATAATTAAGGTATGCTCAAACTGTCCTGCACCTTTGGCATTCAGACGGAAATAGGACTGCAGCGGAATGGATACCTGCACTCCCTTCGGCACATAAACAAAGGAACCGCCGGACCACACTGCTCCATGCAGTGCTGCAAACTTGTGATCCCGTGGTGTCACCAGCTTCATAAAATACTTACGCACCATATCCGCATATTCACCCTTCAAGGCGCTTTCCATATCCGTATATAAGACACCCTCTGCTTCCACTTCCGATTTTACATTATGATAAACCAGCTCGGAATCATACTGGGCACCCACACCGGCTAAGGACTTCCGCTCTGCCTGCGGGATTCCCAATCGTTCAAAGGTATCCTTGATATCCTGCGGTACATCCTTCCATGATCCCTGCATCCTGGTATTCGGCCGTACATAGGTGGCAATATGGTCAATGTCCAGACCATCGATGGAGGGTCCCCAGTTGGGAACGGGCATTTCATTATAAATTTGCAGGGATTGAAGACGAAACTGCTGCATCCACACAGGATCATCCTTTTCCTTCGACAGCTTGTCCACAATTTCCGGAGTCAGACCCTCCTCCATACGATAAGCATCTTTTTCTTCATCACGGATATCATAGATGCTGCGGTCAATATCATCTACCTGACTTTTTTCTCTCATTTTACGCACACCTTTCTTTCCGGAATTCATGGCTGTCCCCAGCCTCATCCGGAACCGTTTTTACCCGGTACTAATTGACTGCTGTGAACTCCTCAAATCCCTTTTCATTAATTGTATCTACCAGAGAAGCATCTCCGTTTCTGACAATTTTCCCTTCCTCCATGACATGGGTAACATCCACATGCAGGGATTCCAGAATTCTCGTACTATGCGTAATAATCAAAAGACTTCCCCTGCACTGCTCCTTATATAGCTGGATTCCCTTGGAAACCGTCCGTACAGCATCGACATCAAGACCGGAATCCGTTTCATCCAGAATCGCAAGCCTGGGCTCTAACATCAGCATCTGCAGAATCTCCGCTTTCTTTTTCTCTCCTCCGGAGAAACCGACATTCAGATCACGCTCTGCATAGGACTCATCCATGGAAAGCAGCTTCATAGTTTCGGAAAGCTTCTTCTTAAAATCCCACAAGCGGATCCGCTTTCCTGATTTTTGCTCCAAAGCACTGCGGATAAAGGAACTCAGCGTCACTCCGGGCACCTCGATCGGATTCTGGAAGGATAGGAAAATTCCCTTCTTTGCACGCTCATCCACTGACAATTCTGTAATATCTTCTCCATCAAAAAGAATACTGCCGGAGGTAACTGTATAACGGGGATGTCCTGTAATGGCATACCCCAATGTTGATTTACCTGTTCCGTTCGGTCCCATGAGTACATGCGTCTCATCACTTCCGATAGAAAGGTCCACTCCGTCCAGGATTTCTTTATCTTCTACATTCACATGTAAATCTTTAATTTCTAACAAAGTATGTTTTGACATTTGTTTTTCCTCCTGCTTCGCATCCGCTTGGTTTTCTCTGAGGCTCATTACATCTTTTATTAATTAATTTACATACACTCGCAAACCCGCACTTCGTGCTTTTCATCCTGCTTCGCAGGATCTTTGCTCGTTAATGAGCCCAGAAAACCAAATGTCTGCTTCGCATCCGCTTGGTTTTCTCTGAGGCTCATTATATACCCATTTACCTACCGTGTAAATAGGTTAATTAATAGTTTTTACTTTTCTTATACTTTCCTGTAACACCGCATAACTCTTTTTCTAAAAAAATATGCAGATTTACGAGCGTAATCTGCACATTTTTATTTCACATTTAAATATTGCCAAATAACCTTTTATCAGTCCGGATATTTAATCAGATCATAGAGCTTTCCATTCTCACCAAAGTCACGTGTTCCCTCTAATTTCATGCCAAGATGCATATACTTGTCGCACTTTGATTGTGCATCGGTATCAAGAATTACCGGAACATGGAGACGGTTTCCTTCTGCAAAAGCCATATCCAGGAGTTTGCGCATATAGCCCTGTCCCTGATATTCTTCTGTCACACACACCAGACCTACAAATATGTATGGTTTCTTCTCTTTATCCATACGGTCCTTCAGATCCGGACCACCCTTCGACAATACCTTGAAAAACTGCACCAGTTCCTTAAAATTCATTGACTGGAACAATCCTTTTACCAGTTCCATACCGGCTTTCAGGCTTACCTTCTGTCCCGGCAGCTTATAGGCAATGTAGCCTTCTCCACGCTCACTCGTGGTATACAGCATACCACCCTTCAAAGCCATACGCACATAACTGTTGATATAAACTGCTGCCGCTTCCTGACTGCGGTAACACGATACCAGCCCCTTTTCTTCGCCATAATCATAGTAGCCAAACGCATGACCGATTTTCTGGATTTTTGATTCCTCAAGTTCTTTGATATGCATTGCTTCTTCTCCTTACACAATTTTTATTATAGGTTAGTTCATACTAACCTATATGTCAATATATAACACGTATTTATATGAGGCCGTAATTCCTATGTAATATTTCTTTCTTAACTTTTAATCTTTACACAACCTTCAACTACATCTGGATTATTCTTAGATGTAATTTTGTATGGTATATTATTAATCTTATTTTTTACAAAAAGAATTGTCGGAAAAGCAACAGTCGTATTATGCTTTATGTAATCTACTTTAAGCTTTACAATATACTTGTTTTCGCTTGAATAAAATACATAACAAAACACATTATTTAACTCATCATCGAAATCATCACTATAATCTGGAACATATCCCGGCAAACCATACGAATGGGATATGTAAGGAGTTCTTCCATTTTGCTCTGATCGTGAATATTCAATATATTCCGATGTACTTTCAATTCCAAACAATATGCTCATATCACAATCTGTTAGCAAATATTCCATCTCTGTATTATTAAATTTAGGAAATTCACTTAATGTAAATAAAGAATCTTTTGGAACTTCAAATGTAATTTCAACATCTTCATCCACTGCTTTACCACAATTCTGAATTGCCAATTTAATGCAATTCATTCCAGAAAATGCATTCTCAACTGGAGCCCATTCCAAGGCTTTAGAAATAGTTTCATGCAATTTTTTTATTTTCCAATATTTTTGCTCTTCTTCGGGCGTTCCGTTCAACTTAGGACCACTGAGTGGATTTGATGTCAAAGTACCTTTTCTTAAATTTCCAAGTTGAAAAAAGGAATCCGACAACTCGCACTCCAACTGTTCAGCCACAACAGTAATAAACTCTTTTTCATGTTCATCAATATCAACGGGACTTCACTTCTATCATTTGTCAAACGTGCATATTCAAATAATGCAGCAGCAGCCGGATTCTGAAATAAATATTCACGAGTAGATTTAGACAATTCTATTTCATTCAAATCAATAGAATTAAAGAATCCTTGGCAAAACAGCTGTGCCAACGAATTACATTCACAAGCAATTTTTAAAAATAGATACACTTTGATGGCCTCAATCTGAGCATCTCGCATCTGCCCTGTTTTTTTCTATATATTCAATTAAATTTTTAACCGTGCAATGTTCTGATTTGTATCATTGAGTACACTTATTTTCTATCATTTTATAGAACATGTATTTACTCCTTCCTTTAAAACATATATCATCCAATTTTCTCAAAGTGCAAGTTTTGCCCTTTTATATTGTATTTTGAATTGCTTTTTTAATACGAAATCCTAAAATAATCCAAATACGCTTTATACTTATCCTGTGCTGTCAGACAGGTATCTGTCAAATATCCTTTTTCATTATTCCATTCTTTCAATCCACGATAATAGAACATTTTTAGACTATCCTCGATGATAAACGGAACAATATTGTATTTCAGACATTCTTTAAACATAATCAATCTACCTACACGACCATTTCCGTCCTGAAATGGATGAATACGTTCAAACTTCACATGGAAATCCAATATATCTTCAAAAGTCTTTTCTTCTTTTCCGTTATATTCTGCCAACAGATTTTTCATTTTATCAGCAACTTCTTCTGGTAATGCAGTATCTCTTCCACCTACTTCGTTCGGTATTTTTTTATAATCACCTACAACAAACCAATCTTTTCTGGAATCACTGGTACCATTCTTCAGAATCAAATGTAACTCTTTGATAAACTTCTCTGTCAGTGTTGCTCTTGCATTATCAATAATCATATCAATACAGCGAAAATGATTTGCTGTTTCAATCACATCGTCTACATTTAATACTTCTTTTTCTACACCTATGGTATTCGTTTCGAAGATATATCTGGTCTGATCGTGTGTCAGGCGGCTGCCTTCGATATGATTAGAATTGTATGTTAAATCAATTTGTGTCTTATGGTAAATTCCGCCAGAATACTTGTCTTTTTTCTGCTCCTGTAAAATTTCCAACAATGTAATCAAATGTTCTTTCTTCTTGTTGGAACGCTCCGGTTTTTCAGCAATTTCAGGAATTTCCCAAGTCTTTCCTGTAAGAAATGCACCGTTCACTCGTCCATGAGCACAATAATTTCTAACACTACGCTCTGACATATTCCATTTTTTTGCTATTTCAGCAACTGAAAGGTATCTCATCTGCTATCCTCCACCATAAATCAACACACATACTAATTTACTGTTTAGTATATCATATTATCGGCAAAAACACTATTCATTTTCTCTATTGTATTTTCATTTTAGCCGATATATAACGTCTTTTTTCTTTAAAAAAAGACGTAAGTTTTCCCTACGTCTTGACCACCGATTCAATCTTCCAAAGGTATAAATATACCGACATCCTTTATAATAGACTTAATTCATTTCCCGTAACATAAGCCTCGAGAGTCTTCAGAATCATCTGGACACTGTTCTCAAAAGAGGCCTGCACGAAGGTTTCACGGAACTTCCACATCGCATAAATGGATTTCATCAGATTCACAACCGTTCCATAATCCACATCCGGACGCACATCACAAATCAACGTCAGCCATTGCTTTAGCTGATCCTTCTGTCTGGACGGATCAAACAGATGATACTCCTTCATATGCTGCTTCATCCACAGAAAATCATCAATATCAATGCTGTTCATTAAATCATAATCACTGAAAAGATATTCCCGGAAAAGTTCAAAAAATTCCTTTGCCGTCATCTGTGTCCTTCCGGCTAATTTTCTCTGGATCATCCCTTCTGTCTTCTCATTTACATATTGCATGAGCGCATACAGATACTCTTCCTTGGAAGAATAGAATAAATAAAAGCTTCCCTTTGCAATTCCGCAGCTCCTGGTAAGCTTGTCCACCGTGGTTTTCTGTATCCCATGCTCTTTAATTAATTTTATTCCTGCAAGAAAAAGCTCTTCCCTGATCTTTTCCTGTTCCTTTTCTGTAAATCCTGCCGGCATAATTCCTCCTATGACTAAATCCAATCACCTGGTCACACTAAAGTATTATTCCCCCTCTTTCATAAACTAAAAGCAGGGTTCCATCCTCTACCGATACCATTGCATTCTGACCGATAAAGGAATTGCTTACGCCCAGTGTAAAATCAGAGGTCAGACTCCCGACATATTCATACTTAAGTCCCCGTATCACTACGCCGTCCGCCTTGTCACTCAGACAGATCACCGACAGACTTCCCTTAAGAGCAGAAGAAAATGTTTTGCAGCCGTTCCACAGAATTTCCATCCGGATACCATCACCCATCATCTGGATCTGGCAGCCCTTCTTCGCATACAGACTCATCAACTGCACATTGGCAAAGGTATGGGAAACCCGTGCTCCGCCACAGCCACCATAAATCAGGATTTCATGGTAGCCCTTTTCATAAGCCTTCGCTACCGCCAGCCCCATATCCGTGTCATCCTTTTCAACCGGAACAACCTCATGCGGAATCTCTCCGATTGCCGCTTTAACTGCTGCTTCCGTCAATATATCATTATACTTAATGGAATCCAGATCTCCTACCAGAAAATCCGGACGCAGCTTATTTTCCAATAAAAATCCCAGACCGCCATCAGCAGCAATGACATAAATATCCTTTTTCATTTCCGGCTTACGGCATCCGCTTCGGCAGGTTGCACAATCGTGGGTGCAGCTTTCCTCCTGTGCTCCGCAGCCTGCCCATCTAAGCAATGCAAGTAATTGTGCGGCTTCATTTCCCATCGGTGAAGCACCGATGATGATAGCCTGTTTATATTCTCTGGCAATCTGATTCATGATGGATTTCCTATCCTTTTGTTATTGTCCTTCTGTTATCATTTCTATAATTAATACAATAAAGGTAACTATTCAGCACCCCATTCGTAAAACCGTTGCTAACGCTTAATAAAGGAAGGATCTTCCTCAACCAGCTCAATAAATGCCTGTGCAACATCCGGATCGAACTGTGTTCCCTTTCCATTCTCCAGTTCTCCGATGGCATACTCCACACTTAGCTTTTCCTTATAGGCTCTGCGCGATACCATGGCATCGAAGCTGTCACACACCGCAAGAATTCTTCCGAGAATCGGAATCTCCTTTCCCTTGATTCCATTTGGATAGCCCTTTCCGTCATAGCGTTCATGATGGGATAGAACTGCCGGAATCACATAGTTCATATGAGGCAGAAAACGAATCATCTCAACCGATTTTTCCACATGGGTTTTAATCACCTCATACTCTTCCTTCGTAAGCTTTCCCTTCTTCTTTAAGATATCATCCTGAATGCCGATCTTACCAATATCATGAAGCAGTCCTGCCACCCTTGCTGTCTGAATGTCCTCCTTTGGAAGTCCCAGCTTCATGGCAAGTCTTTCTGCATATTTTGAAACATTTTCAGAATGCTCAAAGGTAAAGGAATCTTTGGCATCAATTGCTGCCATAAGAGAAAAAATCGTCGGTGATACCTGATTATACCACTTTTCGTTGTCCTGCTTCTTTTCCTCTAAATCTTCCTTTTCATAAACCTCAATACAGTTCTTGCCGTTTTCTTTCGCATAAAATGAAGCCTGTCTGGCCTGCCGGAATAACTCTGTCGCATTTTCCGCAATCAGAATATCACAGGCAATTCCAATACTGAGGGTAATAAGCTGAATTACTCTCGGCTTATCTTTTGTTGTTTCGAGCATTACACTCTGAATCTGCTTCGCAAAGGAAATCAGATTATCCTTGCGGTTATCCGGCATAATAATCAAAAACTCATTGCCACCTACACGAAATACCTGTGTATCTTCATCTGCAAGCTTCCGCATCTGTTCTGCTACCCAATGCAGGACTTCATCACCTGTACTTTCCCCATACAGATCGTTATACAGTTTAAAGTTATCAATATCCAGATAAATCATCCCTGCAGTATGAATCCGGATATCCAGTTTTTCAAGACATTCGCGGCAGTAATTCCAGTTATATAAACCGGTCAGTCCATCATGGATCGACACCTGATACAGTTTTTCATAGGCGTGAATACTCTTCAGCACACCGGATACACTGTTTCCGATCTGCCGGATGCAATCCACTTCATCATAAATAAACCGGTTCTTTCTATAAAGCTCTACATATAAAAATCCATAAACCTGATTATCGTATTTAAAAACAGCAGCGGCAGGGTCCTTATAAATCCTGTCACTGTTGCAGAATCCACGGATCTGTGCTTCTACTTCCCCGGTTAACAGCTGTCTTCCATTCTCTGTATAATCTGTAAAATGTCCTTCTTCTTCTTCAATAATATGCACATGAGAACCCGTTACCGCAGCATTTAAGGTATCACGGATCATCTGATACAGAACCTTTTTGCTCACAACAGATGTCACTTCATCCTGAAACTCTTTCAGATGATCTACAATATATTTCTTCTTTTGTAACAGGGCATATTCCACTCTTTTCTTTGCAAAGGCTAAAATCAAAACACACCACAGACATTCAGCAACAATAAATACAATAATGGTCTGCTGATCAAAACCTGTCATCTGTACAGATAAAACATGATTCATATTCCAATCAAAAAACAGGATGGGAAGGAATGCAGCAACCGCTGCTGTAAAATATACAACTCCGGCAATAATCCGTGACGAGAACGAAAAGAGATACTGCTTGTAAATCACATAGACAAGACAGACTGCCATACATACACCGCCAAGTGCATCCAGGGATAAATTTTTGCCCCATGGCAGAAGACAGCAGACATTTCCTGCAAAGAGCAGCAGGATTCCCAAAAGCAGGGGACCCAGCTTACGGCGGTATTCATAACGTGTCCCGATTTTGTTATGGGCAAGAACCGTCACATAGACTAAGAGCACTATTTCTGCTGCGATCCATAGCCACATCCCGCCTCTTGGATGATATACATAAGAAATAGTTCCATCCGGTAATACCTGCATTTCAGGAACAGGAAGAAGACAGCCTGTAAATGCATTCAGAATAAAAACTGCCAGAGTTAGCAGCATACAGACATTCAACAGCTTTGTCTTTCCTGTAATTTCAAGGACACAAAAAAGAAATCCATAAACCGCTATGGGTATAATAAACAGACCAAGCATCGAAAACTGATACCAGAATGCTGCCCCCGGACTGATTTGCAGACGCATCAGCATAGATCCCATAGTCCAGCACAGAAGTGCCGTCAGGATCATTCTCAGATAGCGTATTACCTTTTCATCTCTTGGAATACTGATAAAGCAGGATGATAAAAACAGGTAACACGCAAAAGTTCCTATCGAAATAACAATATAAAAATTTCCATTCATCAACAGGTTCATTAAGCTTCCCATTATTCAAGTCTCCTGTCTTTGTAATTTACACATCCCCACAATTCAATGAAAATATACTATAAACTGCAAAATATGTAAAGTAAAAAGAGACAGGAGCAAAGGCGTGGTTCCGTAAGAAAACATTTATGTGAGAGAATCGGCGTAGTTTAGGCTACGCCGGTTTTCTTTTCTTTTTGGGCTGCTTGGGATTGCTCCCTTGCTTCCTCAAAATCAAATGCACCAATGAAGTTGTAGACGATCTCAATTTCTCTGACCTTAATGCGTGGCTCGTTCTCGTCCGGCGTGTAAACCTCGGAGATATAAATTTTATCCACAAACTCCCGGAGAATGGAAGCGTCAAGCTGCTGCATATCGGTGTACTTTCTGACCGCTGCAATGAACTGTCTGACGTTGACTTTCTGCTTCTCCTGTTCCTTGACTTCCTGCCGCAGATGTTCGACAAGATTTGTAAGGTTGGTCTGTTCCAGCTCATAGTCACGGGACAGTTTGATGAAACGCTCGTCGGAGAGCTTGCCGGAAATGTTATCCTCATACAGTCGCTTGATGATAACATCCAGCTCGGCAATCCGCTTTTGCGATTGCGCCAGAGTGTCTTTCTTTTGTGCCAGCTCCTTATCCCGTTCCCGCAGGCTTTGATCTGCGGCCCGCTGCACGAAGTCGTCCTCATACTGCGTCACATACTGAATGGCTTCTCGCAGGTTTCGCAGCACGATTTCTTCAAGGACAACGCGCCGGATAGAATGGGTCGAACATAAAGTGCGGTCTTTACGGTAAGTTGAGCAAAGGTAATATTCCTGTTCAGGTTTGAAGTGATTGGCTCTGCACAAGTACATCTTTCCGCCGCAATCCGCACAGAACAGCAGGCCGGAGAACATACCCATGTCGCCCATCTTAGTGGGACGGCGGCGGCCCTGTCGGATTTTCTGGACGATCAGAAACACGCTTTCCTCAATAATAGGTTCCTGTGTGTTCTCAAAGATCACCCAATCCGCCGGATCATTCCACAATACTTTCTTGCTCTTGAACGATTGCTTGGAAGTTTTGAAGTTGACCGTATGGCCCAAATAGTCAAGGCGTTCCAAAATATGCACTACTGTCTTTGTTGCCCATTTATAAGGGTCAGTTGGCCGTTTAGATGTTGTCGGCAAGTCGTTTTCGTAGCAGTAAGCAACAGGCGAAAGAACTTTATTTTCTTGGAGCCATTTTGCAATTTGCGTCGGCCCCATGCCGTCCATGCACAGTGCAAAAATCTTCTGGACAACGGCGGCAGCTTCTTCATCCACGATCCACCGCTTCTTGTTCTCCGGGTCTTTCTTGTACCCATAAGGCGGGATAGTGGTGAGGTGTTCACCGGAACGTCCTTTGGATTGCCACGTTGCCCGGATTTTCTTGCTGGTGTCCTTGGCGTACATTTCATTGAATACGTTGCGGATGGCGGTAAACTCGCTGTCCCCGCGCACACTGTCCACACCGTCATTGACGGCAATAAAGTGGACGCCGTACTCTGGAAACAGCATTTCCGTATACATTCCGACTTGCAGATAGTTACGCCCGAACCGGCTCATATCCTTAACGACAACGCGCTTGATCTTGCCCGCCTTGATGTCGGCAAGCATCCGCTGGAATCCGGGCCGGTTGAAGTTGGTTCCCGAATATCCGTCGTCCTCGTCGTAGTGGCGGATGGCGGTATAGCCGTGATCCCGGCAATACTTTTCCAAAATCCGCTTCTGATTGCTGATACTGTTGCTCTCGCCGTCCAGCTTATCTTCTTGGGAAAGACGCTCATAGCAGGCGGTAATGCCCTCGGCTTCCTCCTGCGGCTGGCTGTGGACATAGAATTGCAGCACTGTGTTTTGGATGGCCGTCTTGGTTTCCTCGCTCAACGGCGCGTCATTGGATACGCGCTGAAAGGAAGTGACTGGCTGTTGGTACATTTGATTGTCAAGGTTCAAAGTAGTATCGTTATTCCGTGTCGCACGGGGGTTCCGTGCAATCACCATTTCCGGCTGTTTGCTCATAAGTTCCTCCTATTCCGCAGCCGGAAAACGAGGCATGATACAAGTATATTATACCATATCATGCCCCATCCGTCTGCTTGTAGGAAATGAAAAAATCTTTAATTTTTAAGTGGCTGCCTTGCTCAAATCGTTTTGGAGCAGCCGACGGATTTTCTTGACTGCGGTTTCTTTCGCGCCGTCTTTGACGGTCGCTTTCACAATATATCGAACGCCTCCGATCTCGTACTGACGTACAACGGGGACGGTCTGGTTCTGACTTGTTACTGTACTCATACAGTAATCCCCCTTTCGCTTACATTGGTGTAAAACGAAATGGGCAGTACGGACGGCTGCTGGCACAGCTCCACGGGAATCTCACCCCGGCCCATGCTGATGGGTGCGCCGCGCAATGCTTTGAGGGCGTTCAACGCGGGAGTATCATTGTCCTGCCTGTACGTCGTCGCCCACAAGTTGCCACACTTGTTTTACAGCCCGGTTTGATCGCTCCGCTTTTTCCTACTGGAAAGCCTCATGGCGCACCTGCCGCACGGCTCGGCACAGACAGAATGTGTCCGTTTGCCCTATGATGCGCCGCTATATACGGGCATATTTTTCAAAGAACTGTGACGCCACAGACCTTTTGCTGGCGGGGAAAGGGTAAGCCGCTGCATCCAGTCGGGCGATTATCGTTAAACTTTAACGATAGCTTGGATCAACCTGATTTCTAAGCACCGTTTCATGTACTCGTCCACGCATAAATGAGGATAGCCGTCCTCGTCATAGAGCGTCCGGGTACACAGACAATTCATGTAATTGTCATAGTACCGAAGCAACCGTTCTACGGCTTGGGGATCGCCTGCACGGGCGGACACATACACTGAAAGGGGCAAAGGCTCTTTGCCTTTGTAGGCAGGTTCTTTCATCCGCGTCAACCTCCTTCCGGCATGAGCGCCATCAATTTTACACGCAACTCTTTCAGTGTCTTTGTCCTGTGGCGCTGGACGGCGCTGCGGGACATCCCTGTGAGGCTGGCGATCTCGCCGTCTGCCATATCCAGTACGCAGTACAGGATCAAAATGCTTTGTTCCTGTTGCGGCAGGTTGGCAAAAGCGTCGGCCACAAGCTCGTTGTCGATATGTAAATCGTACCCATGAGAGCTAAACACAAAGCTGTCGCTGGGATAGCGGTCTACGGTGCAGAGCTTGTCCAACTCATGCTGCGGCAGGTCGCTGAACATCGTTTCACGATCTCTTTGACGCTTCATATTCCGCAGATAAGCCCGTGCCTCATTCTTCAACACTTTTTTGCAAAAGGCATCAAACTGGCCTTGTCCATAGTCGCGGGGGATAGCTTCCATCATTTTCACCCCCTTTCTGTTGGGTGATTGGGTGGTTCTCTCCCTTTCCGCTACTACTAATCCTGCGACACCCTTTGCTGCCCGCTGAACGCCTCCTTTTTGGACTTTTTTTGGAAAAACTTCCAGAGCAAATTTGAAACCGCAGGAACCGACAAAAAATGCCCAGCAGGTCATAGACCCACCGGGCAAAATAAAAGTAATATAAAGTTTATTTACATTGTATAGTTCATACTGCTGGCCGGAGCTGCCCCCTGTTGGGTACAGGCTTTTTTTAACAAGTTATGCTTTTGAAAAACAGGACATATCAGCATGGCGGCTTCCTCCGTGGGCCGCCGATCCTGCGCCGGGCAAAG
>OGXI01000162.1_pt1 | contig 57401 bp, 70 predicted proteins | sample 1576221 | NCBI WGS metagenome assembly OGXI01 (sample SAMEA3541523, study PRJEB24748) | human gut metagenome | biome: human gut; feature: human-associated habitat; material: faeces | place: China | collected 2012
TACTTCTCAGTATATTGAAGATATTACTATAGCTGGTCAGAAAGTTGAATCAGTTACAGAAATGGCTAAAGATATTACAGGTGTTATAACTGGTAAGGTTCTTGAAATAGAGAAACACCCTGATGCAGATAAGCTTGTAGTTACTAAAATTGATATAGGTAACGGCGAACCATTACAGATTGTAACAGGTGCACCTAACTTAAAGGTTGGAGATATTGTTCCTGTAGCTATGATTGGTGCAACAGTATATCATGGAGCATCACTTGAAAAAATAAAGAAGGGTAAACTTAGAGGTATTGCTTCTGCAGGTATGCTTTGTTCTATAGAAGAGCTTGGCTTTACAAGAAATGATTATCCAGAAGCTCCTGAATACGGCATTTATGTTTTCCAGGAAGAAGTTCCTTTAGGAAAAGATGTTACAGAATTACTTCAGATGAAAGATGATGTTGTAGAATTTGAAATTACTAATAATAGACCAGATTGTTACAGCATTATGGGTTTAGCTAGAGAAAGTGCAGCGGCATATAGATTACCATTAAAATATCCTAAGATTGAAGTAAAAGAATTAGGCGAAGGTAATACTCAGGATATGATTGATGTTGAAATTCAGAATTCAGAACTTTGCCCAAGATATATCGCTAGAGTTGTAAAGAATGTAAAGGTTGAGCCTTCTCCATTATGGCTTCGTCATAGACTTACAGCAGCAGGTATTAGACCTATTAACAATATCGTAGATATTACAAATTATGTAATGCTTGAATTAGGTCAGCCAATGCATGCATTTGATATTGATACAATAGATGAAAGAAAGATAATTGTTAGAAATGCTAAGGAAGGCGAAAAGATAACAACTCTTGATGACCAGGAAAGAGAACTTGACCCTTCAATGCTTGTAATTTCAGATTGTAATAAGGCTGTTGCTATTGCCGGTGTAATGGGTGGACAAAATTCAAAGGTTAGTCCAAATGCTCATGCCATTTTATTTGAATCAGCAAATTTCAAGGGCTCAAGTGTAAGAATCACAGCTAAAAAGGTTGGATTAAGAACAGATGCTTCAGCAAAATATGAAAAGAATCTTGACCCTAATTTAGCATTAGACGCAGTAAATAGAGCAGTTCAGTTGGTTGCTTTTTAAAAATATACGTTGTATCAGCAAATAGGACTTTAAAGTTTTCATGCTTGTCCGCCATTCATGCACATCGATATTCTCTACAAAAACATTTTTTCAACGCTTTTTGTCGTTCGTTCGGCAAAAAAAGCACAAAAACAACGTAGCCACATCAAAGCTCCTCTTGTTTTCCGGTTTTTATCCTTGTATAATGGGTACATTCGCGGTTCTGCTGTGCGGCAGGCTGCCGCGGGCATGGCACCTGCTGCCATGAAAAAACAAAAGAGGAAAGAGGATTTCATGAATTCATTCACTTCGGCAGTTAAATCGATTGCCAAAAAGTACAACGATACCAGCTTGATCCTGCGTATCGCCATCGGCCTTGTCATCGGCGCTGTGCTGGCGCTGCTCTGCCCGGGTGCCACCTGGCTGGAGGAACTCGGCAATCTGTTCGTCGGTGCCTTGAAAGGCGTTGCCCCTGTACTGGTCTTCGTCATTGTCACCAGTGCACTGGCCCAGGGGTCGTCCAAGCTGGACCGCCGTTTCGGCACAGTCGTGTGGCTTTACATGCTGACCACCTTTATCGCCGCTACCCTGTCGGTCATCACTAGCATGCTGTTCCCACAGAATCTCGTTCTGGCCGAGGCCGCCACGGCTGACGTTATCCCCCAGGGTCTGGGTGACGTCCTACACACCCTGCTGGCCAACATCGTGTCCAACCCGCTCAGTGCCATTATGAACGGCAACTACATTGGCATCCTGATGTGGGCCTGCCTGTTTGGTTTGGCCATGAAGAGCATCGCCACGGACGGCACCAAAAAGTTCTTGTCAGATACTTCGGACGCCGTTTCGCAAATCGTGCGCTGGGTCATCAACCTGGCACCGTTCGGCATCATGGGCCTGGTTTTCACCAATGTGGCCAGCAACGGCCTGTCCATCTTTACACAGTATGGCCGCCTGTTGCTGTTGCTGGTGGGTACCATGCTGCTGATGGCTCTGGTCATCAACCCGCTGATCATTTTCATTTATCTGCACTGCAACCCGTATCCACTGGTTTTCCGCTGCCTGCGCGAGTCCGGCCTGACGGCTTTCTTCACTCGCAGCTCAGCTGCCAACATCCCCGTCAACATGGCCCTGTGCGAGAAGCTGGGCCTGGATAAGGACGTCTACTCCGTTTCTATCCCGCTGGGCGCTACCATTAACATGGACGGCGCCGCCATCACCATTACCATTATGACGCTGGCCGCCGCCAACACGCTGGGCATGCAGGTTTCCGTGCCTGCCGCTGTCCTGCTTTCCATCATGTCTGCTCTGGGCGCCTGCGGTGCTTCTGGCGTGGCCGGTGGTTCGCTGTTGTTGATTCCTATGGCTTGCTCGCTGTTCGGCATCTCCAATGATATTGCCATGCAGGTCGTTGGCGTTGGCTTCATCATCGGCGTCATTCAGGATTCCGTCGAGACGGCCCTGAACTCTGCCGGTGACGTTGAGTTTGCTGCCACTGCTGAGTATTATCAGTGGCGCAAGACTGGCCGTCCGCTGCCAGATTTTCTGGTTGGTAAAAAGTAAGATTCGCTGAAAACCGCAGGGAAAAGCCCCTGCGGTTTTGGTTTGCAGCTTTTTTTGGAAAAAATCGGATTTTTTTCTAAAAAAGCGCTTGACATTCCGATATGTGTCCGCTATAATAATATGCGTCGCCCGGGGAACGGGCACAACAGAATATGCGGATGTGGCGGAACTGGCAGACGCGCTAGATTCAGGTTCTAGTTCCCTTAAAAGAGTGTGGGTTCAAATCCCTTCATCCGCACCAATAAAAACCTCGAACTCAGGTTCGAGGTTTTTATTTTTTATCATTTTAAGTCCATACATAAAAATACAGTGCATACCGCAAATAAACCATGGTATGCACTGCGTCTTTTTAGTTTAGGTTCTCAATCATCACTTACTCAACCGCTTATAATACTGCCGGTACTGCTGCGGTGAAAGTCCCGTGGCGTCCTTAAATACACGGCGGAAGTGTGCTGTTGTCAAAAAGCCTGTCTTTTCGGAGATGTCCGAGATGCTCTCGTTGGTCTTTTCAATCAGGTTTTGCGCAGCCTTGATCCGCACGCCGTTGATATACTCGATCAGGCTCAGGTTGATGGACTTTTTAAACAGCCGGCTCAGGTAGTACGGGCTGATGTAAAACTGGCTGGCAATGCCGGTCAGGGTCAGTTTTTCCGCGTAATGCTCGGCGATATAGGTCTGAATCTGCTCCACGATATGGTTGCTGACGCGGCCGCTTTCGCCGCCCTGGGCCTGCTGCTGTTTGCACAGGTCCTTCAGCTCCAACAGCAGGGTAGCCAGCAGCATCTTACGCTCCGCCTCGCCCTCGGCGCTGGTCTGCTCCTGCAGTTCCAGCAATTGCTGCAGCATCGAGTAGATGTGATTCTGCTGCTTGACCGTGATGTTGGACAGCAGGTGGTTATGCTCCTCGCTCAAAAAGGAGAAGAAGTCCACCTCCGGGAAGATTTCGGCAATCTTGCCCAGATACTCGGCGCTGAAATTCAGCACAATACGGCTGGACGGCGTGTCGCCCACAGAGGCCGTCTTATGGATTTGGTTGTCGCCGATCAGCACCACGCTGCCGGCATTGACGATATAAGCGGCGTCCTCGATAAAATAGCGGCGCGTGCCCTCGATCTCATAGTAGATCTCGTATTTGTGGTGGATATGGAAGCAGGGCATTTCAAAGCCGGTAGCGCGGTCGACGCGCTCAATAAAAAAGTCCATGCGTGGGGAATAGGTATATTCGGAAGCCATACCGGCACCTCATCTTTACGGATATTTTTTGTACGGTTTTCTTTAGAATAGCACAATTCTTGCTACATTTCAAATATTTTTTCTCTATTTCAAGGCAGAATCACAGCCTTTTAGCACTATACCGCACAAAAATTGCCGTTCCGGTGCTTTTCAGCTGCCGGAACGGCATCTTGCTTTTCTATTAGTCTTTTTTGTGGCGCTTTAAAAACGCGCGATACTCACGGTACCAGCACTGAGGGCACAAACTCTGATACTCCACATCATCCACCGTGTCAATGGCCACCTGGGCACCCTCGAACACATACTCGCCGTTAACCTTGCGTCCGTTGCAGATGGCCTTACGGCCGCAGGCACAGATGGTTTTCAGTTCCTCAATGGTATGGGCCAGTTCCAGCAGGCGGGTAGAGCCAGGGAAGCCGCGCATCATAAAGTCAGCACGCAAGCCGTAGCAGATGACCGGGATGCCAAGATCCACCGTGACCAGGAACAGCTGCTCAGCCTGTTCCGGCGTAAAGAACTGGCTCTCATCGCACAGTACGCAGGCGGGGGCACCATGTTCGGCCGAGTCCTGCTTGACAAGCTCCACCACATCCATCTCAGGCGTGACAAGTTTATCCACTTTACAACTGATGCCCAGTCGGGAAACGATGGAATCCTGGCCCTTGGTATCGACAGCAGGTTTCAAGATCAGCACCCGCATGCCACGCTCTTTATAGTTGTAGGCCACCTGCATCAGGGCGGTGGTCTTGCCGCTGTTCATGGCACCGTAGCGGAAATATAACTTTGCCATTACCGGCTCCTTTATCTTAGTCTTTATTGCGCAGGCGGTAGCCCAGGCTCATCAGGCTGTCGCCCAAATGGACGTTTTCCACCGTAACGCCGGGATACTCGACTGACAGGTCATAGTGGCTGAAGTTCCAGAAGCCCTGGATGCCATGGGTCACCAGCTCACCGGAAAGTTCCATCGCGCTCTGGCGTGGGACGCAAAGTACCGCCACGGTGGGGTGATGCTCGGCGCAGAAAGCCTCCAGCTCGCTCAGCGGGTAGATGGTCGCTCCGCCCATCTCCTTGCCACACAGTTCGGGGTTGATGTCGAACACGCCAATCAGCTTATAGCCGTTGGTATCGCGGCTGATGAAGCTGGACACCGCAGAACCCAGGCGGCCAGCGCCGATCAGGATGGTGGGCAGCTTTTCGCCGTCGCTAAACAGCAGTTTGCCGATCTCTGCCCGCAGCACATCCACCTTATAGCCGATGCCCTGCTGGCCAAAACCGCCGAAACAGTTGAAGTCCTGGCGCACCTGGCTGGCAGTGGTGCCCATCATGTGGGCCAGCTCGCTGGAGGAGATTTTCTCCTTGCCGTCGGCCGACAGGGTCGTCAGGTAGCGGTAATACTTGGGAAGACGCTTGATAACGGGAAGAGATACCTTGCTTTGAATTGCCATGATACTTACCTCACAATGCCGGGATGCGAACGCCCGGAAAGAATCCCTTTTGCTAAATTTATAACTTATTATAAATTGCGCGCTTCAAATTGTCAATTTTTTATCTAAGTTTTTTCGTAATTTCTAACCATCGTGTGCAGGAAAGAGCAAAATATTTTCGTTTTCATCGTCTTTTGCAGGCTTTTACGCTGATTTATATGTATCTTGCGCTTTTTTTCTTTCGCATATCCGCCCTGCGTTCCGTGCATACTAAACCGGAAAGGGGGCTACTCGCTATGGAACCAACCTCGAAAAAGACCAAGTCACGTCCAAAACTCAACCCAACCGAGAGCGCCGCGCTCCAAAGGCTGGAGCATGATCTTATTACCGACAGCGGCACCGTACCCGCCACCAAGGGCCGCCACGCCATCCACTGCCTGACCGTCATCGGTACCATCGAGGGCCACACCCTGGCCCCGGATGCCCAGAAAACCACCAAGTATGAGCACGTCATCCCGCAGCTGGTGGATATTGAAGAGGACCCGGAGATCGAAGGCCTGCTGGTCATTTTGAACACCGTGGGCGGTGATGTGGAAGCTGGCCTCGCCCTGGCCGAGCTTATCGCCGGGGTGAATAAACCCAGTGCCACACTGGTGCTGGGCGGCGGCCACTCCATCGGTATCCCGTTGGCGGTGTCGGCCCGGCGCAGCTTTATCGTACCCACCGCCACCATGACGGTACACCCGGTGCGCCATTCCGGTATGGTACTGGGCGTACCCCAGACCCTGCGCTACTTTGAGCAGATGCAGGAGCGCATCGTTGGCTTTGTAGCCAGCCATTCCAAAATCACTGCCCGCCGCTTTACAGCTCTGATGCACAACACCGGTGAGCTTGTGATGGACATGGGCACCGTGCTGGACGGCCGCCAGGCCGTGGAGGAAGGCCTGATCGATGAACTGGGCGGCCTGGGCGACGCACTGCGCTATTTATATAAGGAAATCGAATCCGGCAGGTAACACAGCTTTTTGTGCTATCTGCCAAAAGGGCAGGGGATAACCCACCTGCGGATTTTTCGTTTACAAGCCTCGCGATTCGTGATAGAATAATAGAGAATGTTCACATGGGCTGACTTTCAGCCCGGTTTAAGATAGAATTCCTATGTAGAATAGTGGGGTAGTAAGAAACATGGCGCAGTCTCGTTCCGGGAAAAGCTCCGGCAACAAAAACCGTTCCTCATCCTCTTCCAAAAGCAAAAGCCGTTCCTCGTCAAGCCGGTCTTCTACAACTTATCGGGCTTCGTCCGGCAAATCGGGCCAGTCCTCTTCGTCCCGCAGCAAAGCGCAGGCATCCCGCCGTGCGCAGCGCCGCGCTGAAACACCCAACCTGGCACGCAGCATCCTGCTGGCCGGGTTAGGTTTGCTGTGTGTTGCCATGGTGCTGGTGCCCGGTCAAAACATGTGGAAGACCCTGCGCGGCGGGCTGTTTGGCATTTTCGGCGTTATGACCTATCTGGTCGGGCCGTTTTTGCTGTACCTGGCCTACCTGCTGGCCTCCGGCTACCGCGTCACCCTGTTTGCGGGCAAAGTCGCGTTGATGAGCGTGCTGTGTGCCGGTGTACCGGTCATCTTCTCCAACGTATCGCTGAACGATGCCAACCCTTGGCAGATTATTAAAATGTTGTTTGCCCGCGGGCAGACCAACTTCTGGGAAGGCGGCGTCTGGGGCGCCCCGGTCGGCGGCACGCTGCTGGCACTGTTTGGTCGCCCGGCATCCAACGTCATCATGCTGCTGGTGTTCCTGCTGGGGCTGATGTTCTTCTTTGCCATCACACCCGCCGATGTGGTGTTGTTTGTCAACAACCAGTACCAGAAGCTGCAGCAGGCCCGCCAGGACCGTGCCGAAGAAGAGACTTCCTACGACACCCAACTGTTTGCCCAGGAGCAGGAGGAAGAACCCATTGAGAACCTGACCGCTCCCGTGCAGGATAATCGTCCGCACCACCCGGCCTACGATGTCATCGCCGACACCGGGCGCATCCCGGTACAGCCCGCCCAGCCTGTACAACCGTTGGTGCAGCAGACCGCGCCTGTAAACCAGCCGGCTCAGCCCGTACAGCCTGCCATTCCTTCGCAGCCTGCCGCCAGTGCGCCGGTCATCCCCAATTACACCCCGGCACCTACTTACGCTGCCTATGCCGCCGCAGCCGGGTACACCCCGGCCAGCTATGGTACGCCTGCTGCCGAGTCGCAGCCCCGTGCTTCCTTTGACGTGGACCTCGGCCCCGAGGCGACCGCTTCTGCCGCCAAAGCCGCCATTGAGCACGATCCGCTGGAGCCTGTCAACATCGGCCCCGGCGGCACCTTCGGCATGGACCCGCTGTCCCATCTTTCTGATACTTCGCACTATCACACTGCCACGGCCGATCCACAGCCCGCTGTCCAGCCTGCTGCAGACGAGTTTGAGCTGAAACTGGATGACCCTGCCGAGGCTGCCCCCGAAGAAGCCGCCGGGGACGAGCTGGACAACCTCATCAGCCGCGCTGTCAGCGGCCACGCGCCCTATTACGGCGAGCAGGATGTCAGCTCCGAGACCACGCTGGATCTGCCGCAGGAATCGGAATTTTCTGTGCCGCTCACTCCAGAGCCGACCTTTGATACCCCGCTGGTGCCGGTAGAAGATGATGCCTCCTTTGGCATCCCCGTAGATGGGGAAGAGGGTGCCTTCACTGGCAACACACCAGCGAAAGAACCGCATAGCGCCCCCGCCGCCAGCGCTGCCCCGGCTATCCCGACCATCGGCGGCAGCTTCTCCGTCAATGAGGCTGTCAGCGATGCCTGGAACAGCGGCCGCCCCATCTCGGATGTGCTGAATGCCCAGCCCGCCACGCCTGTGCCGCAAGCCGCCCCCGTTGTGCCCGCCTCATCTGTTGCTGCTGTGGTCTCAGCGCAGCCCCAGCAGCCCACCGGCACCGAGAGTTCCTTCGTAGTGCCTCAGCGCGGCGAAGCTGCTCATCTGCAGGTCAGCACCAGCGTCGGCAATTCGGCTTCTGCCCCCATCAGCTCACCGCCGTCCGCCGCCAAGGCAGACCCCAACACCATGAACCTGGCTGCCATGCAGGCCGAGCCTGTGGAGCCGTACTGCTATCCGTCCCTGAACCTTTTCAACGCGACCCGCCCCGACGACGAAGCCGGTGCCGCCCGCGAGATGAAGAAGAATGCCGACATCCTGGTCAATACGCTGGACAGCTTCGGCGTCAAGACCACCATGCTGGACATCTGCCGCGGCCCGTCTGTTACCCGGTATGAACTGCAGCCCCAGGCGGGCATTAAGGTCAGCCGCATCACCAGTTTGGCCGATGACATTGCCCTGAACCTGGCCACCGCCGGTGTGCGTATCGAGGCCCCCATCCCCGGCAAACCCGCCGTCGGCATCGAGGTGCCCAATAAAATCCGCTCTACCGTCAACATCCGCGCGGTGTTTGAATCCCAGAATTACATCAACATGCGCAGCCCGCTGACCATGGCCCTGGGTAAGGATATTGCCGGTGCGGCACAGGTCGCCGACCTGTGCAAGATGCCCCATCTGCTGATTGCAGGTTCTACCGGCAGTGGTAAGTCTGTCTGCGTCAACTCCATCATCATCAGCTTTCTGTTCCGTTCCAGCCCCGAGGATGTCAAGCTCATCCTCATCGACCCCAAGGTCGTTGAATTAGCCGAGTACAACGGCATCCCGCATTTGCTGATGCCCGTCGTCACCGAGCCCCGTAAAGCCGCCGGGGCCCTTGGCGCCAGCGTTGCCGAGATGGAGCGCCGTTACAAGCTGTTTGCCGAGAACAACGTCCGCGAGATCAAAGCCTACAACAAGCTGGCCGCCCAGACCGGGCTGGAGCATCTGCCCTACATTGCCATCGTTATCGATGAGTTGGCCGATTTGATGATGGTCGCCGGCAAAGAGGTCGAAGATTACATCTGCCGCATCGCGCAGAAAGCCCGTGCCGCCGGTATCCACCTGATCGTTGCTACTCAGCGTCCCAGCGTGGACGTCATCACCGGCCTGATCAAGGCCAACATCCCCAGCCGTATCGCCTTTGCGGTTTCCAGCCAGATCGACTCCCGCACCATTCTGGATGCGTCGGGTGCCGAAAAGCTGCTGGGCAACGGCGACATGCTGTTCCTGCCGGTCGGTGCTTCCAAGCCCGTGCGTGTGCAGGGCACCTTCGTCACCGACGAGGAGATCGGCGCGGTATTGAGCTTTATCAAGTCCACTTCCTCCACCCAGTATGACGAGGAAATGATTGCCGAGATGGAGCGCCGCGCCGTTGCCGAGAAAGGCAGCAAGAAGGGCAGCGACGATGACGGCGATACCGGCGGTGCGCTCGACCCGATGTTTGAGCAGGCCGTTGAATGTGTCATCGATGCCGGGCAGGCCAGCACCAGCCTGCTGCAGCGCCGCTGCAAGCTAGGCTATGCTCGCGCCGCCCGCATCATGGACCAGATGGAGCAGGAGAAGATCATCGGCCCCTACGAGGGTGCCAAGCCCCGCACTGTACTGGTCAGCAAAGCCCAGTGGGAAGAACGCAAGCTGAATGGACAGTACGATGAAGCCTGAGAAAGCTGCCCGTAAGCGCCGTCTGCCCTGGCGCAGGATCCTGCTTCTGCCGGCCGTTCTGCTGCTGGCGGTTGCCGCTTATTTTATCGAATCCCGCAGCGGCTGGTCAGATCTATACCGTGCCGCCGGAGTCTTCCTTGATGCACCGGACGCTGACCTGCTGGCCCAGACGTCCACCACCGTTACCGTGTTGGATGTGGGGCAGGGGGACGCCGTTTTGATTGGCCAGGACGGTGCCTACTGTCTGATCGACACCGGGCCGTCCGATGCCAAAGGCGACCTTGTCCGCGATTTGCAGCTGGCTGGCATCTCCAAGCTGGATTATCTGGTTTTAACTCATCCCCACGCCGACCATACCGGTGGTGCGCGGGAAGTGTTACGCAATTTTGCTGTTGGGCAATTACTTGTACCACCCTGGGATGCCCAGGCCAGCGGCGAGACTGCCGATTGGCCGCGCGGATTGTTTGATTTGGCCGCTGAGCAGGGGACCGACGTTATCACCGCCGAGGACGGCACTGTCTACCCGCTGGGCAGCGGCACCCTGACAGTTTTGCAGGGCGGCGAGTCCGAACTGTACGACACCGACGATTCCTCCGCTCATGTCAACAACGCCTCGCTGTGCACGCTGTTTGAAGCGGGCAATTTCCGTTATCTCTCCACCGGTGATGCCGAAAGCGCCGCTGAGCAGCGGCTTGTAGACCGCTACGGCAAAGCCCTGCATGCCACTTTGTTTAAGGCCGGACACCACGGGTCGTCCACCTCCAGCACCGAAGTCCTCTTGCAGGTCGTGCAGCCTCAGGCCGTGGCTATCAGCTGCGGGCTGAACAATGACTACGGCCATCCCCACGCCCGTGCTTTGCAGCGCCTGACCGACGCCGGGGCCGAGATCTACCGCACCGATACCATGGGTACCATCACTTTCACCTGGCAAAACGATACCCTCAGCGCGGCATCCGCCGACACGCTGGATGCCGCCGCCTAAGATGTACAATATAAAGGAGCCTACCATGACGATCACGGAAAAATTCCAGAACAAGCGCTGCGTCTTTTCCATCGAGTGCTTCCCGCCGAAGCAGACCACCCAGATGGACAAGATGAAAGCCACCCTGCAGGCCATGCGCGCCCTGAACCCGGATTTTATCAGCGTCACCTTTGGCGCAGGTGGTTCCGCCGGCGGCGTTTCCACCGTAGAAGTGGCCGATTATATCCAGCACGAGGTCGGCGTGCCCGCCCTGGCCCACCTGATCTGCATGGGCAATGACCAGACCAGTGCCGCCCGCATCCTGGACGAGCTGGAGCAGGCCGGTGTGCGCGATGTGCTGGCCCTGCGCGGCGACCGCACCCCGACCCGACCCGAAAGCCCGGACTTCAAGCACGCCAGCGACCTGACCGCCTTTATTAAATGGAAGAAGCCCGGCTTCTCGGTCCACGGTGCCTGCTACCCTGAGGCCCACCCAGAAGCTGCCACCCTGCAGCAGGACGTGGAAAACCTGCGCATTAAGCAGGCCAACGGTGCCGAGCATCTGCTGACCCAGCTGTTCTTTGATAACATGCATTTCTACCGTTTCCTCAATCTGGCCCGCCGCGCCGGGGTAACACTGCCGGTCTCTGCCGGTGTTATGCCCATCGTCAAGCGCAGCCAGATCGAGCGCACCGTCGCTCTTTCCTCCGCCAGCCTGCCCTCGGAGTTCACCCGCATGGTCTCCCGTTTTCAGGATGACCCGGATTCTCTCTATGAGGCCGGCATTGAGTACGCCGTCAACCAGCTGCGCGACCTGATCGAGGGCGGCGCCGACGGTGTGCACCTTTACGCCATGAACGATGCCAATGTGGCCGCCAAGGTCTACGAGGGCATCAAGGACCTGCTGTAATGGAGCGGGCCAAGCCTTCTTCCATAAAACGTGCTACGGCGCTGCGCTACATGGGTGCATCTGGCTGGCAGCCGGATGATGCCACCACCGCACTGCTGGACCGTGCTGAGGAAAAGATCCTGGCGGCTGCCACGCCGCGGGCCGCTGTGCGGCGGCTGCCGCGGGCGGTGTTTCCACCGCCGGAACTGGACTGCGGCACCGATTTAACGCGCCACCTGCAAGGCTGTGATGCCGTACTGCTGATGGCCGCCACGCTGGGTTCCCAGGTGGATTCGCTGTTGCGGCGGCTGGAGCTGACCGACATTGCCATGGCCGCCGCTGCGGATGCCTTGTCCTCGGTTTTGCTGGAGCAGATCTGCGATGAGCTGGAAGCCGAATGGCGTGCCAAATTTGCCGCCGAGCATCTCTACTTAACCGGCCGCTACGCCCCCGGCTACGGGGATTGCCCACTGGAACTGAACGATGAGCTTTGCCTGGCGGTAGATACCGTGCGCGGCTGCGGCCTGGCCATCACGCCCCAGCACTTACTGGCGCCGCGCAAAAGCACCACCGCCATTTTAGGCATTGCCGATCACCCCGTGACCGGCACCCTGGCAGGCTGCACCACCTGCCACCTGCGGGAGACTTGCAGCTTCCGCAAACAGGGCACCACCTGTTTTGCTAAATAAGACGTTTTGGGGGAGTATCTGTGCAGATTCAAGAAGTTTTCGACCGCCGCCGCTTTGTCTTTCTGGATGGCGGCATGGGTACCCAGCTGCAGCAGCGCGGCCTGCAGCCCGGTCAAAAGCCGGAACTGGCAGCGCTGGAAATGCCGGATGTCTTAACAGCCATCCACCGCGATTATACGGCCGCCGGGGCGGACATCCTGCTGGCCAACACCTTTGGCGCCAACGCCAAAAAGCTGGCTGGCTGCGGCCGTAGTGTCGAGGAAGTCGTCTCGGCTTCCATCGCTTGTGCCCGCCGTGCCGGGCAGGAGACCAGCGCACTGGTAGCGCTGGACATCGGCCCCCTGGGCGAACTGCTGGCCCCCGCCGGTACCCTCGCTTTTGAGGATGCCTACGAAGAATTTGCCCAGGTCATCCGCGCTGGTGCTGCTGCCGGAGCCGACCTCGTCTTTCTGGAGACGATGACCGACCTGTACGAGCTGAAAGCCGCCATCCTGGCCGCCAAAGAAAACTGTAACCTGCCGGTGTTCACTTCCATGAGTTTTGAGAGCCGCGGCCGCACTTTTACCGGCTGCACGGTGGAAAGCTACGCCGTTACCGCCGCCGGTCTGGGGGCGGATGCCATCGGCATCAACTGCTCGTTAGGCCCTGCCGAGATTCTGCCCTTTGCCCAGCGCCTTTGCCGCAGTGTTCCTGCCGGGCTGCCGGTTTTCGTCAAGCCCAATGCGGGCCTGCCCAACCCGGACGGCAGCTACAATCTGGACGCCAACGGCTTTGCCGAACAAATGCGTGAATACGCCGCCACTGGCATCTCAATGGTGGGCGGCTGCTGCGGCACCACGCCGGAATACATTGCCAAATTAAAAGAGACCTTCAACCCGCTTACCCCAGCGCAGAAGATTCCCATTCGCCGCAGCTGCCTGTGTACGCCGGTGCGCTTTGTGGACGTAACCGGCATCACTGTGGTAGGTGAGCGCATCAACCCCACCGGCAAAAAGCGGCTGCAGCAGGCCCTGCGGGAAAGGGACAGTTCCTACCCCTGTGCCCAGGCAGTGGCCCAGGCCGAGGCCGGTGCCGAGGTGCTGGACGTCAACGCCGGTCTGCCCGGCATCGATGAGCCTGCCACGCTGGAGCAGCTGGTCCGCGACCTGCAGGCCGTCACCGATCTGCCCCTGCAGTTGGACTCCTCCAACCCGGACGCCCTCTCCCATGCCCTGCGTATCTATAACGGCAAACCCATCGTCAACTCGGTCAACGGCGAGCAGAGCACACTGGATATGATCCTGCCGCTGTGCAAAAAGTACGGTGCTGCCGTCGTCGGTCTGGCGCTGGACGAGCACGGCATCCCTGCCACAGCTGATGGCCGCTTTGCCATTGCCCAGCGCATCGTCAAGGCCGCCAACGCCGTTGGCATCCCCAACGAGGATATTTACATTGACTGCCTGACCCTTACCGCCAGCGCCCAGCAGGAGGGAGCCGTCCAGACGCTGGAAGCCCTGACCCGCTGCAAAAAGGAGCTGGGCGTGCGCACCGTGCTGGGCGTTTCCAACATCAGCTTTGGCTTGCCCTGCCGCGGCTACCTGAACACCACGTTTTTGACTATGGCCATGGTGGCCGGGCTGGACCTTGCCATCATGAACCCCAACACCCCCGAGATGATGGCCGCCGTCCGCGCCTACCGCGTGCTGACCTCCCAGGACCCGCAGAGCACCGACTACGTGGCTGCCTACGCGGATGTGCAGATCCAAACGAGCCAGGTCAGTAAGTCTGCGCCCGCCGCTGCCGATGCACAAATCAATACCGCAGGCGGGGACGCCCTGTTTGAGGCTGTGCGCCGCGGCTTAAAGACAGAGGCCCGTGCCGCCGCCGATGCTGCCCTGACGATGCGCGAGCCGCTGGATGTCGTCAACACCTCGCTGATCCCGGCGCTGGACGCTGTAGGCGATGGCTTTGAGAAGGGCACCGTCTTTCTGCCGCAGCTGCTGCAGGCCGCCACGGCTGCCCAGGCCGCATTCGAGGCTATCAAGGCCAAGATTGCCGCCTCCGGCCAGGCCCAGGGCAGCAAGGGCAAGATCGTCATTGCCACCGTCAAAGGCGATGTACACGACATCGGCAAAAACATCGTGCGCGTCATCCTCGAAAACTACGGTTACGATGTGCTGGATCTGGGTCGTGATGTGCCGCCGGAGCGCGTGGTGGAAGCCGTGCGCCAGACCGGTGCCAAGCTGGTCGGCCTTTCGGCCCTGATGACCACCACCGTGCCCAACATGCAGGCCACCATCGAGGCCCTGCACGCTGCCAAGCTGGATTGCAAAGTCATGGTAGGCGGCGCGGTGCTGACTCCCAGCTACGCCAAGGACATTGGTGCCGATTACTACTGCAAGGACGCCAAGGCCAGCGCCGACCTTGCCAAGCAGCTTTTGGGCTAAAGCCTTGGGACAATAAAATACCCCTTGCATTTATCCTGAAAATATTGTACAATACTAAAAGCGGACAGGGCTGAATTGCGCTGTTTCGCGTACAGATGCAGGCCCCGTGCGTGGGTAGCCTGTGAACCATGTCAGGCGGGGAACCGAGCAGCATTAAGCAGCGTTTGCACAGTGCCGCGGCAAGCCTGCATCTGTACGCCAAGCAGCGCAGCCGCGTGCTCTGCCCGCCTTTTTACTGTTTTTGCAGGGAGGTGGCTTTGATGTACCGCGCACTGTACCGCAAGTGGCGTCCGCAGCGTTTTGCGGATGTCGTCGGCCAGGCTCCGATCGTAACAGCTTTGCAAAACCAGATCGCCGCCGGGCGCATCGGCCACGCTTACCTTTTTACCGGCACCCGCGGCACGGGCAAAACCACCTGCGCAAAAATTTTTGCCAAAGCGGTCAACTGTCTGGACCATTCCAGCCCGGACCCATGCTGCCAGTGCGAAGTCTGCAAGGGCATCGACTCCGGTGCCATCATGGATATTATCGAGATGGACGCAGCCTCCAACAACGGTGTTGATGACATCCGCGATCTGCGCGACGAGGTTGCCTATCTGCCCTCGGTCTGCCGCTATAAAGTGTATATTATCGACGAGGTCCACATGCTTTCCACGCAGGCCTTCAACGCCCTGCTGAAAACCATGGAGGAGCCGCCCGAGCACGTCATCTTCATCCTGGCCACCACCGAGGTACAGAAAGTCCCGGTCACGATCTTAAGCCGTTGCCAGCGGTATGATTTTGCGCGCATCACGGCCGACGACATTGCCGGGCGTCTGCGCTATGTGGCCGAACAGGAGAAGATCGACCTAGACCCCAACGCTGCCCAGCTGATTGGCCGCCTGGCCGATGGTGCCATGCGTGACGCGCTATCTATTCTGGACACCTGCGCAGGCGTGGACAATAAGGTCGACGAGGCTTTGGTCCGCCGCATGGCCGGTGTGACCGACCGCGGGTATCTGTTCGAGATCAGCGATGCCATCGCCGCCCGGGATTCCGTTGCCGCGCTGGAAAAGATTTCCGCCCTGCGCCAGCAAAGCGTGGACATGCGCCGCCTTTGCATGGAGCTGGCGGGCCATTACCGCAACCTGATGCTCTGTGCCCTGCCGGGCGGCACCTCGCTGCTGACAGGCACCTCACCCGAAGAAGAGGCCGCCTATCTGCAGCGCAAGGATTTCCCGCAGGCAGACGCCATCCGCGCTATCAACGTCTTTGGTTCTGCGCTGGAAAAAATGAGCCGCGGCACTGACCAGCGCATTGAGCTGGAACTGGCTGTTTTCTCTTTGACGCAGCCCATGGCAACTGCCACTATGCAAGCACCGGCTGCCAGCCAGCCGGTGGCAGCCGCAGCGCCGCAGCCGTTCACTTCAGCTCCCGTGTCGGCACCTGCGCCCGCTGTTGCACCGCCGGTACAGCAGCCTGCCGTCCCACCCATCCAGACGGACGACCCGCCGCAGCCGCCGGACCCGGAATTTTTGCAGCCGGAGCTGCCGCCGATTCCGCAGCCTACGCCTGCCCCCGCCGCACCTGCTGCTACACAGCCTGCAGCCCGCAAACGGGAGCCTCCCAAAGAGGCGGGCCCGCTGGAGCCGTTCATATATTGGCCCAATGTACTGGCTGATCTGGAAGAGACCGACGCAATGCTGATCTCTTTTCTGCGCAACACCCGCGCTTACTACGATGGCCGCCGCGTGCTGTTTGAGTGCAGCGATGCTTTCCGCGATTACATCCGCAGCAACCGCGAGGTCAGCAAAAAGCTGAAAGAATCCATCTACCGTGTTTCCCACATCCGCTGCAACATCGGCCCCTATGAGGAGCTCAAAGACAACGCTTCCGATACGCCGGCTGTTTCCATCGACCAAACGCTGAAAAGCATGCAGGCCCTCGGTGTTGATATTAAAATTGAAGACAAATAAGATTTGGAGGATATATCCATGAAAGCAAGACTGCCCAAAGGCTACGGCCGCCCCGATCCCAACGCCATGATGCGCCAGGTCCAGAAAATGCAGGACGAGATCCGCGCCAAGCAGGAGGAGCTGGAGGCCAAAGAGTACACCGGTACCGCCAGCGGCGAGATGGTCACCGTTACCATGACCGGCAAGCACGAGATCACCGCTGTCAAGATCAAGCCCGAGGCCGTTGACCCCGAGGATATCGAAATGCTGGAAGACCTCATTGCCGCCGCCGTCAACAGCGCTGTTGCGGCCGTTGACAAGGAGTCCGAGGAGGAAATGGCCAAGATGACCGGCGGACTGAACATTCCCGGTCTGGGCTAAGAGGCCGTATCTATGCCGCAGAATTTAGAGCCGCTGGAAAATCTGGTGGATCAGTTTGCCCGGTTTCCCGGCATCGGCCGCAAAGGCGCCACCCGCATGGCCTACGAGGTCATGGGCATGTCTAACGAACAGGCCATGGAACTGGCCCAAGCCATTGAACATGCCAAAAAGGATCTGCACCGTTGCCGCATCTGCCAGGACTATACCGCAGGCGAAATCTGCAAGATCTGCCTTTCCCAAAAGCGCGACCGCAGCGTGATCTGCGTGGTGGAAAGCCCGCGCGACATCAAATCCATTGAGCGCACCCACGAGTACAACGGCCTGTATCACGTACTGCACGGCCTGATCTCGCCCATGGACGGCATCGGTGCCGAGCAACTTTGTATCAAAGAGCTGTTGGCCCGCCTGAACGACACCGTAAAGGAGGTCATCATGGCCACCAGCCCGACGGTGGAGGGCGAAGCTACTGCCATGTATCTGGCCAAGCTCATCAAGCCGATGGGCATCAAGACCACCCGCCTGGCTTACGGTCTGCCGGTAGGTTCCAGCCTGGAATATGCCGACGAGACCACCCTGTACCGCGCCATGCAGGGCCGCGGTGAGTTGTGACAGGATGCGCTTGACTTTTTTGCATAGACGCGCTATACTTTAAATCCCGCCAGAGAGAAAAGAGGTGAGCTTCATGGCTGAGGAAAAATCCGGCAAAAAGGTGATTGCCCTGAACCGTGAGGCCCGCCACGAGTACTTTGTGGTGGAAGCCCTGGAAACAGGCATCGAGCTTGTCGGCACCGAGGTCAAAAGCCTGCGTGCCGGCGGAGCCAACCTGAAAGACTCTTGGGCCGACATTGACGACGGCGAGTTGATCGTAAAGGGCATGCACATCAGCCCCTACGACCACGGCAACATCTTTAACAAAGATCCGCGCCGTCCCCGCCGTTTGCTGGCCCATAAAAGCGAGATTCGCCACCTGGGGCAGCAGATCAAGCTGCAAGGTTACACGCTGGTTCCGCTTTCGCTCTACTTTAAAAAGGGGCGTGTCAAGCTGGAACTGGGCTTGTGCAAGGGTAAAAAATTGTATGACAAGCGTGCCACTGCTGCCGCACGCGATGCCAAGCGTGATATCGAGCGCGCGCTGAAATCCCGGTAAAGGCAGCAAAAAGTCTGTTTCAAGCTAACCTTCCCGGTGGGGCGTTGCCCTACCGAATATGCGGGGCTGTAAAGGTTTCGACGGGGGGAGAGAGGCGTGAGCAGCGGGCCGTGGCGGTGCACCACGATAAAAGCGCCAAACTTAAATTAACTGACAACGATTATTCTGTTGCCGTCGCTGCCTAATTAGGCGCGACCGTCTTGCCTGCATCAGTACCGTGCAGGGTCAGGGCGTCGATTAGGTACTGAACATGAACGGGCTTGAGCTTGGCCGCCCGTCAGGTATTAACGAAGCTACCAAGGTGTAGTGCGTGTATGCTCGCCCGCACCAAGGGAAATCCAATAAACATACTGCGCCCGGAGATACTCTAACCAATTTCTTTTCGGACATGGGTTCGACTCCCATCAGCTCCATCGATAAATTGACGTAGGGACGTAAGTTTTTACGTCAATTTTTTATTGAGTACACACTTTCGTACACACTTTTAAAAATAACCTCTGCGAAATTCATCGCAGAGGTTCAACTTTTTGTTTACTTATTAGTGCCTAGCAGCTGCCCGTAAAGATTGCCAAAATCGGTTGCTGCACGGGTTCCGTCATTGGTGAGTGCGTGGGCGTAAACGCCAAAAGTGTCCATGTTTCGGCTGTGACCAACCCATTGTTTGACCTCGCCAGCAGGTAGAACTTTCACGATTGAAACAAAGGTGTGACGGAGCTCATAGAGCGAAATCGGCGGGATTTCATTTGCACGGCAATACTTCTGCCACGCCTCATAATAAGCGGACTCACTGCGAATAGGGAACACCTGTGTATGCTTCCCAGTGTAGTGGTGCTGTTCTTCTAGGATTTGCGCCAGCAGCGGGAACATGACAAAGCTGCGGCGGGCGTTTTTGTTTTTACCCTTGGTGATTTCCCCGTAGACATTGACCGCACGATGAATCGTGATAAGCGTCCCAGAGAGCTTCTTCCAATCGGTAGCCTCACCTTGATAGCCAACAATATCGCTCCAGCACAAGCCAATCACCTCGCCAGGGCGCAACCCAGCAGCGACCTGAAAGCGGTAGGCCCTCACGAGCTGATCCACGCAGGGATTGTTTCTCCAGGTAGTCAGGTCGGATTGAAACAGCACTCGCAGTGAATCAGGCTGAAGAACACGGCGCTCGCCAGATTCCGCACCTTTGGGGACGTGGAGTGTTTCAAAGCGCATGGTCGTGTATCCATGAGAACGCAGCCATTTGTAGAAAGCCCGGATATCTGCACAATAATTCTGCAACGTTTTCTTTGACTTTCCCTCGGCGTAGATGGAATCGATAAGATCCTGCCACTGGCCCTCGGTCACTTTATCAAGACGCTTTCGGCCCATCACTGGGATGATATGTGTGCGCCATCGGCTCTCCAAGGGACACCAATGGCTCTTGCTGGCTGTCTTTTTCAGGGACGCAAACCACAGGCTGTAGAGCCGGTCGATGTAGACCATGTCGGATTCTGTTTGTGTGCTGGCCAGCCATTCATCCGCCCTGGCGTTGCACTCCAGCTTTCCGGTTCGGCCCGGGGTGCGGCAGGTAAAAGTTCGGCGCTTGCCGTCTTTTTGGACGTTGACCTGCCAGCGTTTGAGCGCCGGATACCAGACTGCGGTACTTGTTCTTTTCGTAAGCATAAAAAACCTCCTGGGTACACTTTGACAAGCCTGCCCAAGAGTGGTACAATAACAACTGCTAGGTCGGTATTGTTCCACAAGAGCAAGCCATTCTATCAAAACGCCTACGGTGCGCCAACACCGTGGGCGTTTTTTTTATTCTCCGCGACAGAAACCGACGACGCGGCCCTCGATGCGGATCTCGTTCAATTCCTCGCCCCGATAGACCAGGGGGGAGTAGGCCGGATTCTCAGCCTGGAGGGTGACGGTATCTCCATTCTGGTAGAAGCGCTTCAGGGTGGCTTCCTCTCCAATCAAGACGGCGGCGATTTGGCCGTTCTCGACCTGGGGCTGGCAGCGGATGCAGACGATGTCGCCATCCAGATACCTCGGGGCCATCGAACCGCCCTTGCAGGTCAGCGCGAAATCAGCCCGCCAGGCAGCGGGCACGCCGATGCGGGCTTCGACGTTCTGCTCGGCCAGAATGGGAGTTCCGCAGGCGATGGTGCCAACCAGAGGGACAGCGGTCATCTCCGGCAAAGGCTCGAAGCCAGCGGGGATAGAGGGGCGAGCTTCACGAGCATCATCATCGCCCATAAGGTAGGCTGTGGTGGTTTGCAGCGCCCGCGCGAAAGCCTTCACCTTAGATTGAGGGATGTCGGCTTTGCCAGTTTCAATTTTCGTGATGGAAGAGCGGGTCTTATAGCCCATTCGTTGAGCGAGTTCCTCGGTGGTCAATCCCAGCTCCTCGCGGCGGCTTTTAATTCGTTCGTAAATATCAGACATTCAGCTGGCCTCCTTCTTGTAGGGACATCATACCATAGTGGTGAATGAAATTCAAGTTTTTTTAAATTTTTTTGAAAAAATTGTTGACTTTCAGTCACCGAGGTGCTATGCTACAGACGTTGAATGAAATTCAGCAAGACAACGAAGGGAGGTGACCATATGACCGACACGAAACTGCTTCGGGAACTGATTACCAATGCCGGGCTCAAATATAAATACGTTGCAAGCACGCTCGGAATCACACCGCAAGCGCTCCAGCAGAAGATCGAGAACGACCGAGAGTTCAAGGCCAGCGAAATCGACGGCCTGGCAAAACTACTCGACCTGACCCCGGCGGATAAAGACCGCATTTTTTTCTGCTAGGACGGTGAATTTAATTCAGCAAAAGACGGAGGCACACCCATGAAACGGTATCTTAAACTGCGCAAGCGGATGCTTGACGCAGGTGCGGTTCCCCAGGATGCAGCCAATAAGCTGGGGCGCAGTTACAACTACGTCTGCAACAGATTCAACGGGAACCACCCCTGGGATGCTGCTGACATGGCCTGCCTCGGAAACTGGCTCAAGATTCCTAATGCAAGCTACTACGACTACTTCATCAAGCCCTGGGAACACGAGGAGGAGGCGTTCAACTTTGAAGAAGACGATGCTTAAACTGGCCGGAGGCGCGGCCCTGGTTTTCTGGATCACCGCAGCAGGCAACCTGAACCTGCCCGGTGTCATTCTGGCCACGCTGGCTTTGAACGCCATCTGCGGAGCCGCACTCAAGACGGAGGACACCAATGGAAAAGTTCGTACTCAGAAATAAGGCTGGGCAGCCGGTATTCATCCAGCAGGAGGGCAACCTCACCCAGCCAACGGTCAGGCTCACGCCGACCACCTTCCAGTGGATCAAGATGCTGGCCAGCATGGCCGGGATCTCCATGGGCATGGTGGTAGAACAGTGTGTGGCCTACGCCATCAGCAACATGGCAGCAATTGACGAGGAGGTGCAGCAATGACCACTTACCCCAACGCCCGGCGGGGCGACATTTGGTACGTTTCGGATGATGCCCTGGGTGGCAAGAACGAAGATGACCGCATCATCCGCGGCAGCCGCCCGGTGCTGATCGTCAGCGTGGACGACCACAACTTCACCAGCTCCTGCCTGACGGTCGTACCCATCAGCAGCGGAGACCGCCGCATCGATGGTAGCGACCCCAGCAACGTAATACTGCACAGCAAGTGCCTGGAGCGCAAGAGCGCGGCGGTGGTTTCCCAAATTACCACCATCGACAGGGACGGCTTGCAGCGGTTTCTTGGCACTGCGAGCTTCGATGACCGCAACAAGGTGGTAATTGCCATCTGCCAGTACCTAAACGTCTAACGAAACGGAGGAACACGAAATGCTTATCAACATCAGCATCCACGCCGACAACCCGGCGGACTACCGGGATGCCCTGAAAGCCCTGAACGAGGGCGCGGGCCTGGCGGAACTCGACCTGGGCGAAATCCTGCCCGAGGTCAAGGTAACGCCCGTAGTCACTAAGGCCGCGCCTACCAAGCAGACAGCCCCTACCAAGCAGGCAGCCCCTGTGCAGGCCCCGGTGCCCAACACCGAGGAACTGCCCATCCCGGCCCCCAAAGCCCAGGATTGGGCTCCCGGCGGCAGCACCCAGGAGGAGACCGCACCCAAGCCGGTGACCCTGAACGAACTGCAGGCATTGGGCCGCAAGGTGGCCCTGGCCGGGCACCAGGATGCGCTGGCAAAGGTTCTGGCCAAATATGGAGCCTCGAACCTTTCCAGCGTCCCCGAGGAGAGCCGCGCAGCAGCGCTGGCAGATTTGGAGGCAGCAAATGATTGAGTTCAAGAAAGGGGACAAGGTGCGGCTCATTGATAGCCCCAGCACACAGAGAGACCATAAGAACCACCCTGAATACTATCCTGAACCGGGCACCGTAGGAACCGTCTACGATGACTCCGGCCTCGATGGAACGACACTGGTTGAATGGCCGCAAGCCGCCATTCAAGGTGCAAGAAGGGACTGGTGGGCGCATTCTACTGATCTTGAACGTGTCAATGACGCGGCGCCCGATTACTACATCCGCGTTACGGCTACCAGCAAGGACGGGGCGCAGGTAGAAGTGAACGGCCCGGCAGCCTGGGTACATGAAGCGCTGGCGCAAGTCGTTATGAAGCTGAACCCCAGTGACCCCTTCGGTGTCCTGGCCGCCGTCCTGGCCCGCGCACTTAGCACAGAGGAGGACGACGACGATGAGTAAGACACTCGCCAACATCGAAATCCATCGAGATGAGGACGGAACCCTGATTGATTTTGGTGGGACGGTCGAAAACGTCCTGGATTGCCTGGCCAACGCGTCAGCAGCCTGCATCAGCAATGGTTATTCAAGCGAGCACGACCGCACCGCCGCAACAGCAGCTTTCAGCATGTCCGTGCTTCACTACCTAGCAGAAACGGAGGGCGACGACGATGGCACCGAGTAAACATGCCTTGCTGGGGCCTTCCAGCAGTGCCAGATGGCTGGCCTGCCCGCCCAGCGCCCGGCTGACCGAGTTCATGCCGAATGAAACCAGCGTCTACGCCGAGGAGGGCACCAAAGCCCACTACCTGTGTGAGCAGGTCGTCCGGCGCTCGATCCCCGGCTGGGAGGGGTTGCCGGAAGCCCCGATGCAAGACCTTTGGAGCAACGACAACTACACCCCAGAGATGAAAGAGGCCGCCAAACTGTATGCCGATTTCATCCACACCCTGTACGCCGAGTTCAAGCACACCCCGACGGTTTGCGTAGAACAACACGTCAAGATGACCCGCTGGGTGCCTGAGTGCTTCGGAACCTGCGACTGCCTGCTTATCGGTGACGGAATCCTCCATGTGGTGGATTTCAAGTACGGCGCAGGCGTACCGGTCAGCCCGGAGGAAAACACCCAGATGATGCTGTACGCCTTGGGCGCCTGGGAGCTTTTCAGGGCCACCGACCAGATCAACACGGTGCGCATGAGCATCGTCCAGCCCCGCATCCAGAGCGAGCCGGAGACTTGGGAAATTCCAGAGAACGACCTCACCCGTTGGGCCGAGAGTTTTCTCAAGCCCATGGCCCAGCTTGCCTGGGAGGGCAAGGGCCAGTTGAACCCCGGCGAGAAGCAATGCCGCTGGTGCAAGGCCAAAGCCCAGTGCCGCGCCTGGAAGGACAAGTACGGCCCCCTGGCAGGCTTTGTAGCCGAGACCATCCCCGAGGCCCGCGACCCGCGCCTGCTCACCAACGAAGAAATCGGTGACTGGTTGACCCAGGTGCAGGGCTTGGCAGAGTACGTCAAGTGTCTGGAGGAATATGCGCAGCAGCAGCTTCAAAGCGGCACGCCTGTCCCTGGCTGGAAGCTGGTCGAGGGACGCAGCACCCGACGGTTCACCGACCAGGATGCGGCGTTCAAGGCCATGGAAGCCAGTGGCATCCAGGAAGCCATGCTGTACGAGCGCACGCCCATCAGCCTGACAGCAGCCGAAAAGCTGCTGGGCAAGAAACACTTTGCCGAGGTCTGCGGCGGTTACGTCGAGAAGCCCAAGGGTGCACCTAAGCTGGCCCCCGAGAGTGACAAACGCCCGGCCTACGACCCGGCGGAGGGATTCGAGGTAATCAAGGAATGACAGAACGAGAGTACCAAATGCTGCAAAAGCGGCTGACCAACAAGCTATGCCACAGCCCCTACCGCCCCGACAGCAGCGCCAAGTACAAAGAGGGCTACAGGGAAGGCATTCTCGCCGCCAAAAGCATCCTCCACGAGTTCCATCAGGACTACCCGCCTGGGGATTTTGGTGACGAAGTATGACCTTCGGCATCTGGAACAGCATAGAAAAGCGCTTCGTTTTTGGCATTGCCGCCGAAACACCGCGCAAAGCAGAGCGGGCGTTCCGAAAAGCCTGCATCAACTGGCGCCTGTGGCGCTACGAGATTAAACCCATCCCCGAGGGATTCAAAAATCCACGGAACCCACACTACCCCAATTTAAGAAGGAAGGTAACAACTATGAATTCCAACGAAATCATCATCCCCGCACGTTTGAGCTACGCCAACATTTGGGAGCCGAAAGGCATCAACGGCAGCGCACCTAAATACAGCTGCACCTTGCTGATCGGCAAAAGCTCCATCATGAATATCAAGGTGGGCACGAACCCGGACGGTACGCCTATCTATCAAAGCCTCAAGGTTATGGACAAGCTTAATGAGCTCATCAATCGAATCAAAAACGCGCCCGAGAGCGCGGTCAAGTGGGGTGGCAAGATTCCTGCCAACCTCAAGCTCCCTGTCCGGGACGGTGATGTAGAACGCCCCGATGATAGCAACTACGCAGGTTGCTACTTCATGAACGCCAACAGCTCCACCGCGCCGAAAATCGTCGACGGTACGCTCCATGACATCATTGACACCGACGAAGTTTATAGCGGCTGCTTTGCAAACGTAAAGGTTAGCCTCTTTGCATACAACTCCAACGGCAACCGAGGCATCGGCTGCGGTTTGGAAGTTATCATGAAAACCAAAGACGGCCCGCGTTTGGCTGGCGGCTCCGGCCTGGACGGCTTCGAGGCCCTCAGCCCCGAAGTCGAAGACATGCTGGGCTAAACACGCGGCACTCGGAGGTGCAGCATGATACTTACTATCGACCTGGAGACCTACAGCCCCCAGGACATCGGCAAGGTAGGAGCCTACCGCTATGCCCAAGACCCGGACTTTGAGATTCTGCTTTGCAGCGTAGCGGTTGATGGTTGCAAGGTCTACCTGATGGACTTGAAAGCCCCTCGTCAGGAGGAGCACCTCATCGCAAACTGGAGTCAACTCAAAGAAATGCTTTTTGACCCCAAGTACACCAAGCGGGCCTGGAACGCAGCCTTCGAGTGGTGGTGCCTTAGCGAGCACTTCCACCTGACCCAGCAGCAGCGCGAGGATTGGCTCGAACAGTGGGAAGACAGCATGGTACACGCCATGTACTGCGGCCTGCCCGCCAGTCTGAAAGAGGCAGGCAAGGCCCTCCGGCTGCCAGAGGACAAAGCCAAGATGCGGGAGGGCGCAGCCCTGATCCGTTACTTCTGCTGCCCCTGCAAGCCGACCAAGACCAACGGGGGCCGCACCCGCAACCTACCAGACCACGACCCAGCCAAGTGGGAGATTTTCAGGCAGTACAACATCCGCGACGTCGAGACCGAAAGGCACATCGACAACCTGCTCGCCCCTTTCACCGTGCCGGATTTCATCTGGCAGCAGTGGCGGGACGATGTACGGATGAACAGCCGCGGCATTGCCACGGACGCGAATCTTACCAGCGGCGCACTTTGGTGCGGCCAGCAGTACAGCGCGGAGCTGTTCGAGGAGGCGCAGCGCATCACCGGGCTGACGAATCCGAACGCCCCCGGCCAGTTGCGAGACTGGCTGAACGACAACGGCGCAGACCTGCCGGATCTGCAAAAGGCCACGGTGGCCGAAGCCCTGAAGCAGCCCCAGAACCCCGCCGTGAAGCGCGTGTTGGAGATTCGCCAGGGCTTGGGTAAATCCAGCCTGAAGAAGTACGACGCTATCCAGGCGGCCACAGGCCCCGACGGGCGCATTCGCGGAACCTTACAGTTCTACGGTGCGACACGCACCGGACGATGGGCTGGGCGGTTGCTCCAGGTGCAGAATTTGCCCAGAACCTACCTCAAGCACCAGAACGAGGTGCGCCAGCTTATCAAGGGCAAGCAGGTAGACGCGCTGGAGATGATCTACGGCGACGTCAACGACGTGCTCAGCCAGATGATACGAACGGCGCTGATTCCCGCGCCAGGCTCGGTGTTCATCGATGCCGACTTCTCGGCCATCGAAGCCCGGCTGATTGCCTGGGAGGCAAAGGAAGAATGGGTGCTGGACGTTTTCAGAACCACGGGCAAGATTTACGAAACCACAGCGGCAAAGATGTTCGGCATCCCGGTCGAGACCATCGTCAAAGGCCACCCGAACTACAGCTACCGCCAGCGCGGCAAAGTTGCCACCCTGGCCCTGGGCTACCAGGGCGGGGTAGGGGCCATGCGCCGGATGGACGTCAGCGGCGCGCTGAAAGACCTGCCAGACGAGGAAATCCAGGACATGGTGAACCGCTGGCGAGAGCAGAACCCCAACATTGTGCAGCTCTGGCGGACGATGGAGCACGCGGCCAAATTTGTCATCAACAGCAAACGCGGCTACCTGGCTATCCCTGGCGTCACCTTCCGCATGGAAGCCAGCACGACCTGCCCGTTCCCCTTCATGACCATGAGCCTGCCCAGCGGCAGAAAGCTCTACTACGCCGACCCGCGCGTTGGCGACGACGGTCACATCCACTACATGGAGCAGACCGACCGGGGCTGGCAGGACAGCGAGACCTACGGCGGCAAGCTCACCGAGAACCTGACACAGGCCATCGGGCGGGATTGCCTGGAATTTGCCCTGGACAACCTCAAAGCCGCCGGATTCAAGGTGGTGTTCCACATCCACGATGAGGTAGTCATCGAGCGCCAGACAAACGACCCCGAGGCTGACCTCTATGAGGTGCGCCGGATCATGAGCCAGCCTGCCCCCTGGGCCAAGGGCCTGCCCCTGAACGCCGAGGGCTGGGTGGGGGATTTCTTCACTAAAGACTGACCGGCGCAGGCAATGAGCCGAGCGGGTAAGCGACGCCACGGCAGCGCCCGGCGCGGCGTTCGCAAAGCGCAGATTAGCAAGGGAAAAGCTATGATTCGGACGCGCAAAGGCAGGGCCCAGCTTGACTGCGCAGGGGCAAAGTGAAGATTTGCCTAGGATTAGCGAAAAATTGCACGGCAAAGGCGACGCACGACCCCGAAGCGGTTTGATAAGAGCCGCACCGCAATGGCTACGAATTGAGAGGCAAGCCGCCGCAACGGAACCGATTTGCTCTGAGACGGCAATGCTTCGCATCGAGAGCAGCGCCCCGGAAAGGCATTGCAGGGCAGAGATTTACAACGCATGGGCATGGAAGTGCATTGTCCTGAAAAGCAGCGGCATGGCTCAGCCTCAACACGCACGGCAGCGGAATGGCATTGCTGCGCACAGCAGGGGTATGGCATTGCACTACGGCGCGAAGCCTCAGAAAAGGATAGCTATGAGGAGCAACGGAAAGGCGATGAGCCCAAAAGCAACGGCTACGAAATGCAGGCCAACGCGATGGCACCGCTTAACTCCGCATCGCACCGGCATTGCTGGGAAAAGCGACGGCACGGCAAAGAAATGATTAGATTTGATATGCTGCGGCATAGTTGCGCATAGGCGCGCTTAGAAAGCTAGGGCAAAGCCGAGGATGGGCCTGGCGGCGCCACGTGTTGCACCGCAACGGCAAAGAACAGCAACCGAAAACAAATAAAAAGGAGACAATCAAAATGAAAGTACGTATTACCCTGAACGAAGAAGCCCTGGGCAGCAGCCCCAGCAACGAAGAACTCCTGGCCACCTACATCGCCAGCAAGGCCCCGACCGATGACCTGACCGCCGAGGAGGTCAACAACATCAAGGCCCAGAACGCCGAAGACCGCATCACGGTGTTCCCCAAACTGGCCGATGGCACTCCGCTGATTTGGGACTACCAGATCAAGGGCATGCTCAAGGATTCCTGCAAGGCACTGGCGGCAGCAGGCAAGGCCGGATACCCCGGTGGCAAGGCCTGCGCAGGGCTGAAAGCCTACAAGAAAGCCATTGACGGCCTGATTTTTGTGTACCCCCGCGAGATTCCCTACGACCTCCACGGCCTGAAGATGGGCTACTGCGAACGCCCGCTGCGTGCCAGCACCCCGCAAGGTGAGCGCGTCAGCATCGCCAAGAGCGAGAGCGTCCCGGCGGGCAGCACCGCTGAGTTCGAGATTGAGTGCCTCGACCCGAGCCTCGAAGCCATGGTGCGCGAATGCCTCGACTATGGCACCAAGCGCGGCCTGGGCCAGTGGCGCAACTCCGGCAAGGGCCGATACACCTGGGAGGAGATCAAGGAATGACCTGCATCTGCAAAGCCCCCAACGCGGTGCTGAACCGTGACCGCAAAGGCAGATACTACGGTGTGTGCCTTGCCTGCGGGCGGGTTGGATATAAAAGCAACCTCAAAAACGCGGCACTGGACTATTGGGAGCAGGCTACTGAGCCCGCAAAATTCGTGGATACAGAACAAAAGTACCCGATGCCCGCCGGATTTGCGCAGCACCCGTTCTTGTACGAAGCCTACGAGGAGGACGGCAAATGACCTGGCAAGACTTCGCACGAATCGCTACAAACCTTTACAACGAGTTACGCAAGCGCGGCTTCCATGAAAATGACATCTGGACTTTAATCAATTTGTACTTCACCAGCGGCGCATACCGCGATGATCCAGAATACGAAACCCACGAGGAGGACGACGCATGAACATAGTCGAAACCATCGGCACCGCGGCGGTGCTGGAGCAGCTGGCGGAGGAATCCGCCGAGCTGGCCCAGGCAGCCCTTAAACTGGCCCGCAAGATGCGCGGGGTAAATCCTACGCCAAAGACCGAGGAGGAGTGCTGGGAAGCGCTCATCGAGGAGATGGCCGACGTCCAGGTGTGCGAGGAGCAGCTCCAGCTGGGCACAGGGGCCCGGAAAATCATCAAGGATACCACACAGGAAAAGACGCAGCGCTGGGAGGCACGCATAAAGCAGGGAGAGCTTAAGAACCATGCCGATGATGACTAAAATCTGCAAGCGCTGCGGCGCGGAGTTCCAGACCGAGCGCAAGGCTCGAAAATACTGCCTCGCCTGCTCACCCAAAGTGGCGCAGCAGCAGGCGCGGGAATGGCGCGAACTTCAGAACCCCGATCCATCCAAACGGCAGGCAGCCAAGGAGGCGGAGATGAACCGCATCCTTCGGCTGGCCGCCGAGGCGGGCCAGAGCTACGGGGAGTACGTCAGAACACACAACATTTAGAGGAGGACAACACGATGCTTCAATTTATCGGAGGGCTGGTGATCGGCACCATCGCCGCCACCTTCGCCATGGCCCTGGTGGCCGACAGGCAGGCCGACCCCAAAGAACAGCGCATCCGGGAACTGATGACCGCCAACAAGGTGCTGGAGGCCGAATACGAGACCGCCAAGCAGCGGGTGGACTACTGGCAGCGGCAGTACTGGAAGGTTCGCAGCGGCCAGCAGACGAACGAAGCGCCGGAGGCAGAGACATGCGTATAAGCATCGGCACCAGCAGGATGGACAAAAAGTGGAAGCAGGTCGAACTGACCTGGCCACAGTTCATCGAGGAGGCCCGCAAGCACCTGATCACGGGCAGCGAGACCCACGCCCAGTACATGGCCATGCCCAAGGCCCAGCAAGACCAGCTCAAGGATAACGGCGGCTTTGTAGCTGCTGCCCTCGCCGAGGGACGGCGTAAGCGCGGCTGCTGCACCGAGCGCAGCATGATAACCCTGGACATCGACAACGCCAAGGCAGGCACCACGCAAACCCTGTGTGAAGCGGTGAGCGCCCTCGGCTTCGACTACCTGATCTACAGCACCCGCAAGCACGAGCCCGCGCACCCTCGCATCCGGGCCATTATCCCCATCGACCGCCCCGTCAGCGCCGACGAGTACCAGCCCCTGGCAAGAGCAGCGGCGCAGATGATCGATGACAGTATGGAGGTCTTCGACCCGACAACCTTCGAGGCCGAGCGCCTGATGTACTGGCCCAGCGCCAGTAGCGACAGCGAGGTCGTCTTCCGTAGCACCGCCCAAGGAAAGCCCCTGCCAGCCGACGTGCTGCTGAGCACCTACGGCGACTGGCACAATGCAGCAGAATGGCCCCTGTGCCCCGCTGAGAGTGCCCCAAAGCGCCCGGGCGGCAAGCAGGCCGACCCCACTCAGAAGCAAGGCCTGGTGGGGGCTTTCTGCCGGGTCTACGACGTGCCCGCGGCCATCGACAAGTTCCTGCCGGAGGCCTACCTCGAGGCCAGCCCGGGGCGTTACACCTACACCCCCGGCAGCACAACGGGAGGCGCGGTGCTTTACGACGGCGGCAGCTTCCTTTACAGCCATCACAGCACCGACCCGGCGGGCGGCAGGCTGGTCAACGCCTGGGATTTGGTGCGAATTCACCGCTTCGGCAACCTGGATCTGGACGTCAAGCCCGACACCCCCAATAACCGTCTGCCCAGCTACCAGGCCATGTGTGAGCTGGCAGGCAGCGATCCGACCGTCGCCGGGCTGCTGCGCGAGGAGCGCGAGGTCGAGGCCCTGTCAGGCTTTGAGCCGGTCGAGGAGGGCCACGACTGGCACGAACGCCTGGAGTACACCAACAAAGGCGAACTCCTGGCCACTGTGCAGAACATGTGGCTGATCCTGCGCTATGACCCGGCACTAAGCGGGAAGATATGGAATGACTTGTTCTCGATGCGCCGGATGTGCTGCGGGCCGTTCCTTTGGAGCAGCACCGAGGGAGAACGCGGCTGGAGCGATGACGACGATGCCGGGCTGCGGTACTTCTTCGAGACCGTCTACCACCTGACCGGGCGCGCCAAAATCGACGACGCCCTGCGAATGGCAGCCGCCCAGAGCGCCAGAGACCCTGTGGTCGACTACCTGAACAGCCTCAAATGGGACGGGAAGCCCCGCCTGGACACGGTCTTCATCGACTACCTGGGTGCCGACGACAACGAATACACCCGCGCCGTGGCCCGCAAGAGCCTGGTTGCAGGCGTTGCCAGAGCGATACAGCCGGGGTACAAATACGACCAAGTTGTCATCTTTTCAGGCCCGCAAGGTATCGGAAAAAGCTCTTTTTTGCGCAAAATGGGGCGGAAATGGTTCTCTGACAGCATCACTTCGTTCCAAGGAAAGGACGCCCGAGAGAGCCTGCGTGGCGTTTGGGTCGTCGAATTGGGCGAATTAACGGCGCTGGACAAGAGCGAGGCTGAAGCCGCAAAGCAGTTCATCAGCCAATGCGAGGATTGGTACCGGCCCAGCTACGGCCAGAACACCCAGCAGTATCCCCGCCGGTGTGTCTTCTTTGGCACCAGCAACAAGACCGAGTTCCTGCGCGACAGCACAGGCAACCGCCGGTTCTGGCCCATCGACGTGTATCGCAAGCAGCCGAAATACGACATCCGGGTCATGGACGAGGCCGACTGGCTGAACGACGAAACCGTAGACCAGCTCTGGGCGGAAGCCATGGTTTACTACCAGCTGGGCGAGAAAACCTACATCAGCGGCGCGTTGCAGGAGACCGCCGTGCAGGTGCAGGCAGAGCACCAGGAAGACGACCAGTGGATCGCCGCCGTCCGGGATTTCGTGGAGCGCCCCACACCCAAGGGATGGCGCAACGGCTGGAATTTGGAGAAGCGACAACTCTACTGGGAGGGCAGCTTCCAAGACCCCGTAGAGACGGAAGAACGGGATGCTGTGTGCGTCGCCGAGGTCTGGTGCGAGTGCCTGCACGGGCGAATCGAGCGCATCGACACCCGTGACCAGAGGCGCATCGCCGCAGCCCTCGATAGCCTTGTAGGCTGGGAACGTGCGACAAACGTGCAAAGATTTAAGCCCTACGGACGGCAAAGATACTGGCGAAAAGTTTGTCAACAGACTTAAAAAGCTAGGCAAAATCAGGCAAAACGCAAATTTGTCAACAGAACGGCTCTGTTGACAAATTCTGTTGACACCTCTGTTGACAAGAAAACGACGTTACTTAGTTATAAATATACAAATGTCAACAATGTCAACTAAATATTTCTATTTTTTATTTTATAGGGATTAGGGGAGACAGGGAGTAGGTAAGGGAATAGGGGTAATAGCCTAATGGCCTATTTTTAGATTTAATATGAAAACCGTTGACACTGTTGACAAAAGGGAGGAAGCCATGCGAGAGAGCACCGTGGAGCGTGTGCTACAAAAATCCATAAAGCAGCAGGGCGGCTGGTGCCTGAAATTTGTGTCCCCGGGGACGGACGGGGTGCCTGACCGCATCTGCATTTTGCCGGGCGGGGTGGTTGCCTTTGTGGAGACTAAGGCCCCCGGCAAGCACATCAAGACAGGCAGCCTGCAGGAGTTCTGGGGACGGGAGCTGAAGCGGCTGGGGTTTCCGTGGTTCGAGGTCGATTCTACGGATGAGGCCCGCCGGGTGGCAGGCTACCTCGGGCAGATTTCCCGGAGGCGCACAGGCCAGGCGCCCAGCAAGCCGGGCAAAGAGGTCAGCAGGGAGATGCGCAGCGATGAGTAACCAGTTCAAACCGCACCCGTACCAGCAGGAGTGCATCAACGCAATCATCGAGCGCCCAGGCGTGGCGCTATGGTTGGAGATGGGACTGGGCAAAACGGTCGTGACGCTGACGGCAATCGCGGCACTGCTGCAATTGAGCGATGTCAGCAAGGTGCTCATCATCGCGCCGAAGAAAGTGGCTGAGGCGACGTGGCAAGACGAAACCAAGAAGTGGGAGCACCTGCAGGGGCTGCGCATGAGCACCGTTCTGGGCACAGCAAAGCAGCGAGAGCGGGCCCTTAGTAAAAAGGCCGACATCTACATAACCAACCGAGACAACGTGGTCTGGCTCGAGAAACGCTACGGGCGGCGGTGGCCGTTTGACATGGTCGTCCTGGATGAGGCGTCGAGCTTCAAGCACCACAGCACCCAGCGCTTCAAGGCACTGCGCCGGATGCGCCCGCACATCAACCGGGTGGTGGAGCTGACAGGCACGCCAGCCCCCAAGGATTACATGGATCTGTGGGCACAAGTATATCTGCTCGACCAGGGTCAACGGCTCGGGCAGAGATTCACCCAGTACCGAGACAACTACTTCCAGCCGGACAAGCGCAACGGGATGCAGATTTACAGCTGGAAGCCGCGCAAAGGGGCCGAAGAGGCCATCCAGGCCAAGCTGGCAGACGTGGCAATCAGCATCCAGGCAGCCGACCACCTCCAGCTGCCGGAGAAGATCATCGAGGACATCCCCGTCGTGCTGCCGCCCAAGGATTGGGACACCTACCAGGAGATGCAGAACCAGCGCCTGCTGGAAGTCGACGCCGAGACCATCACCGCGATGCAGGCGGCCACGCTGACGGGCAAGCTGCTGCAGCTGTGCAACGGCGCGATGTACGACGCCGAAAAGCAGGTGCACCCGTTGAACCGCTGCAAGTTGGACGCCTTCGACGAACTCATCGACGCGCTGGACGGGCAGCGAGCCCTCGTTTTTTACGCGTTCGAGTTCGACAAGGAGTTTTTACAGGCAGCGCTTAAAACGCGCGAGAGGGGCATCAGCTTCGCCGTGTTGAAGGGCAGGGAAGAAGCCGACGCCTGGAACCGTGGCGAGTTGGACGTTCTGCTGGCCCAGCCCGCCAGCTGCGCCTACGGACTTAACCTCCAGGCGGGCGGTCACCACCTGATCTGGTACAGCTTGCCGTGGAACCTGGAACTCTACGAGCAGGGCAACGCCCGGCTTTACAGGCAAGGCCAGCAGCAGCCCGTCATCATACACCGCCTGCTGGTGAAGAACGGCGCGGACGAGCTGGTAGCCAAAGCGCTGGAGCGCAAAGGCGAGTGCCAGCAGGGCCTAGTGCAAGGCATCAAGCGGCTGGTCGAGGAGGCGCAGCATGGACGAGCATAGAGCCCTGGAGGAGCTCCAACGGGAAATCCGAGACCGCAGGCGGCTGGGCATGCCGACGGGCGACCTACCCGAGCGGGAAGCCGAAATGCGTCGAGAGCTTCACCTCCCGGCCCCGCCGCGCAAGCAGAAACCGCCAGCCGCACCGAAGAAAGCCCCAGGCACACCAAAGCAGCGCAGGCCCCTGTCCAACGCGCAGCGCAAGCAGCTGGAGCGATGGCACAAAGAACACAACAGCAGAGGGGGAGTGAAATGACCATACGACAGTTCAGGCGGCTGAACCGCGCACACCGTCGCCAAATCATAGAGAACGTAGAAGACCCGCTGACCCAGCGGGTTCTTCGTGTTGCTTTCCTAGGCCCCGGCAAGCGCAGCTGGGTGCAGGTGGCGCTCATCATCGGCGGGGGCAATGACCCGGAGGGGATACGTAAAAGAGCGCAGCGGGCACTGCATCCTGTCCCGTTTCCACCTAAAAATCGTGATACGATAGACCCATAGGCCCGAGCACGCCTCCGAGGAAGAGCGACCATCCCACGAGCGTACCATGCCGGGCCACCCTCCCGGCAGCCTCTCCACGATGCGCAACCGCCGGGCGTTTTGGTAACGAAACCCGGCGAGCCTACCAACGGTGCGTAACATGCCGGGTGCTTTGAGATTTTACCGAGGAGGAATAGATATGGGCAGAGGGACACTGGGAGCCAGCAGAGGCATCGTAGCAGCTACGAGCGCAACGCTAAACTCCAAAGGACGCATGTCGGTAGCCACGCAGCAGCATCTCCAGCAGGCGCAAGCGGCCATTGTGCACGAGGTGAACGATCTGACCCCTGCTGCCGACGGATCCTGGGTAGGCATCGCCAATAACCACCAGCAGGCGCGTGTACGGCGCACCGCAGATGGCTACGAAGTGCAGATGTTCACCCCGGGGTCGGACACTCCGCAAACGGGCTTCTTTGATGACACAAAAGCTGGGCTGCGTAAGGCCCGCCGGGCCATACGAGGACACCTCGGGGTGTAACCCATGGCGAACGGAGGCAAAGACAATGGGCGGTTCCGCACGGCCACGCTGGTCAACTGGCACCTCCTGCCAGAGGTTCAGCTGACGCCTGGCGGCTTCGCCCAGATGCAGGCAGCACCCTGGCCGGAGGGCATCGACACGATGGTGCGGTTTAAGGACGCACTAAGCTGCGAATTCCGAACGGCGCAGGGGCTGCACTTCTACAGCGACGATTACCAGTTTGAACGAGTCTGGGCAAAACCGGAGGTTTACCTCGAGCTTTTGGAGCAGTTCGCCTTCGTGGTCGAGCCCGACTTCTCGATGTACCTCGATTTTCCCGAGCCGCTCCAGAAATGGAACCACTACCGCAACCAGCTTCTGGGCGCGTGGTGGCAGGCCAGAGGGCTGACGGTCATCCCCAGTGCAAGCTGGGCCGACAAGGCCAGCTTTGCCTGGACGTTCGAGGGCTTGCCCGAGTGCAGCACCGTGGCAATCAGCACGGTGGGGTGTGTCAAGGGCCGGGAACTTTACGGCTACTTCATGGACGGTGTGCACGAGCTTTTCCGCCAAAAGCAGCCGACCGGCCTGCTTGTATACGGCAAGCTCACGCCGGACATCGAGAAAGTCTGCCAGGACGCAGGCATCCGCTACAAGAACTTCCCGCACACGATGATGGGGGCCAGGTTCCTGGCCAAGAAATACGCCGGGCAGCTTGCCAAGGGGGATAAAAAGCATGGGTAGAGGCCGACTGGCCGCCAGCCACGGGATGCAGCAGGCAATCAGCACGCCAGTGCCACCGAAGACCATTGCAGACCTGCCGCCCATCTACCACAAGCTGGACTGGGCCGGGCATCAGGCGCTCATGGCCGCAATGGGCCAGGATGGCTCCGAGGGCCAGGACTATGTGAACACGAGCCAGGCGTACATCGTGAATCGGTTCCTCCGCAACGGAGGAGACATGGCAGACGCACACAAAGCCACGCCCAACTGGAGTTGGATCACCCGCGCCGATGTGCAGCGAACCATCAGACGCATGGATGGTCAGATGAAAGCGCTGCCACGCAACATCGAGGGCGTCCGCTTCGTGGGCCCGGACTTTTTACGGAGCCTTGGAATGCCACCGACGGTGTCTGCCGCAACGGTCAAGCAGGTACAGCAGCACATCCAGGCAGGCAAGGGCACGTTCAGTGACAACGCATATACCTCCTTCTCCACGGATGCCAGCGCGAATGTGTTCACCACAAAAGAGATTCGGCTCAATTACAAGATCAGCAAGGGCACAAAGGCCATCATGACGGCCAACAAAGCCGAATCCGAGGGTGTCCTTGCCCGAGGCACGAAGCAGCGCATGACCGGAGCCCGATGGAAGAACGGCAAGTTAGAAATCGACATAACTGTGTAAAACATTGACAGTTCAGGGTCGAAGTGATACAGTAGAGCAAAAGGAGGCAACACCATGGCAACTAAGAAATACAAAGCACCCGCAGGCATGCACCCCGAGGATGCCAAGGATTGGGAAAAATATGGAACTTTCGTTCACCACTTCGAGGGCGGCGGCCCCTTCCTCGATGGCGACGGGAAGCCCATCGAGCCTTACAAGGCTCCGGCCAAGAAGAAAGCCAAGCCCAAGAAGAAAGCCTCCGCGAAGAAAGCGAGGTAATCAACATGGCAAAAATCAGCGTCCTGCGCGGCAGCGTGGTCTACGCCGACACCGATGCCATCGTGAACGCAGCCAACGCGCAGCTTGCTGGCGGCGGCGGAGTTTGCGGTGCCATCTTCGAGGAGGCGGGCTGGAACGATATGCAGAGAGCCTGCGACCGCATCGGTGGGTGCCCCACCGGCGCAGCCGTCGCCACGCCCGGCTTCAAGCTCAAGGCCAAATATGTCATCCACGCGGTCGGCCCCGTTTACGCAGGCAGACCGCACGATGCCGAACTCCTGCGCAGCGCTTACCGCAGCTGCCTGGAAGAAGCCGAAAAGCTCGGCTTGCACAGCATCGGGCTCTGCTCCATTAGTACAGGCATCTACGGATACCCGCTGAACGAGGCAGTGCAGATTGCAGCAGACACCCTGCGCACCTTCCCCGCAAAGAGCCTGACCGACATCCGCGTGTACTGCTACGGCGACCGAGAATACCAGGCGTTCACCAAAGCCCTCGGTTAAACCTGTCCCGTTTTGTCCCTGAAAACCATGATACGATGAACCCAGTAATCAACTGGGAGGGTCGATCATGGGCAGAGGACGGCTGGGAAGCCAGCAGGGCGTACAACGAACAGTAGCAGCGAGGCGACAGACCGCAGCTGCGGTATCCATTAGCCCCGCCGACGTAATTCGAGAGGGCCTGCGCAACAGTGGCACGATGGATTTGGATGCGTTCAGCAAGCTGGACGACGACAGCATGTCTGCGATTTTGAACGAAATTGACCAGTACGAAAGCGATGACGACCTGAAGTGGCGTCAGCTTCAGTCTACGGACACGCAGCGATTCTTCAACCAGATAGGCTGGGCCGATGAGAAGCCGGAAATTTTGAGCGACAAAGCATACGAGGATGCAAGGAAAGCAGCAGGGGCTAAGAGCTTGTATCATACAGATGCTCCTTATGGCAGCCTCTCGACGCAGCGGATGCTTAAGCAGTTCCGGCAGGGCACTCAATTTCTTAGTGGAGGCTACCACGGCGATGGTACTTACTTGGCTGAGATGTCGTGGGATAGTTGGGGCTACGGCGGCGGGGAGTCAACCGCCCGCCAGCAGAAGATGTTCCTCAATAGCTATGCAAAGGTTATTCAAGAACGTGACCTTGATCAACGTTTTAGCGCGTGGCAAAGCAGCCACCCTAAAGCTGCCCAAGCGATGAAGTTCATGGGGCAGGGTTATGCGCCGAAAAGCAAAAGTCTCCGCAGAGGAACCACTGCGGGGGCAAAATCCGTCTTTGCTGCAATGCTTGGGTACAACGTTATCCAAAGCGGTGACTATTACACGCTATTAAATCGCAAGGCTGTAACCGTTTCAAAAAAGCATCGGGTTTATGGGAAACTGACCCACGGCGAACAGCATTCTGACACGTGGTAAAGGAGAGACACTATGGGGAAACGTAGCGCAGAAATCGAAAAGCTTACCGAGCGCATGAAAAAACAAGGGGCACCCAAGGCCTCCATTATCGCTGCGGTGGAGCGCATTAATAAAAAGGCCGCAGCCAAAGCCAAGAAGAAAACCAAATAAACCTGTCCCGTTTTTTGCTCACCTGGATGGTATGATAATACCGCCGGGTGATTTTCATTCGTGCACCTCCGTTTTCCCACCCCTGCCGCTTTCGTCTCCTTTCACGGCAGGGGTGGTTTTTTCATGCCCAAAAGCAGGGCAGTTCCGTTAAATGTCTGGCTATTTTTTAGCTTCAGTTCCAAAAAGATGGCATTTTTGGATGTGAACGGCGCAGAAACCCGTCCCGTTTTGCAGAATGAATCCGTGCTACGATAGAGGGAGAATCAACACACGGAGGACAGATAATGCAAGTTCAGACCTGGAAAATCGGGGACGTTCATCCCTACGGAAATAACCCGCGCAACAACGCTGCGGCGGTCAAGCCGGTGGCCAACAGCATCAAAGAATTCGGCTTCCAGCAGCCCATCGTCGTAGACAAGGACGGCGTCATCATCGTAGGCCACACCCGCTACAAGGCAGCCAAGCTGCTGAAGCTGAAAGAGGTGCCCGTCGTCGTGGCCGACCAGCTCACCGACGACCAGGTCAAGGCCTACCGCATCGCCGACAACTCCACAGGCGAGGTGGCCGTTTGGGATGTTCCGCTGCTGACCGCCGAGATTCAGGGCCTGGACTACGACTTTTCCGATTTCGGCCTGGACGTTGCTGTGCAGCAGGCGGACGGCGACGCCGAAGAGGACGACTACGAGCTGGAGCTGCCGGAAGACCCGGTGTGCAAGATCGGCGACATCTGGCAGCTGGGCAGACACCGCCTGATGGTAGGCGACAGCACCGACCCGCGCCACGTCAACGCCTTGATGGGCAGCGAACAGGCAGACCTGCTTGTCACTGACCCGCCATACAACGTGGACTATGAGGGCAGCAACGGAAAGAAAATCCAGAACGACAGCATGGACGAAAGCCAGTTCCGGCAGTTCCTGCTCCAGGCTTACTGCTGCGCCATCGACGCCTGCCGCACCGGCGCAGCCGCCTATATCTTCCACGCCGACACCGAGGGCGAGGCCTTCCGCGCCATGTTCCGGGAGGCAGGCTGGGAGCTGCACGGCTGCCTGATTTGGGTCAAAAACAGCCTTGTTCTGGGCCGCGCCGACTACCAGTATCAGCACGAACCCTGCCTGTACGGCTGGAAGCCGGGCGCAGGGCATTACTTCATCAACGACCGCACCAACACGACGGTCATCGACGACGCCAAGCCCGAGGATCTCAAGAAGATGAAGAAAGAAGACTTGCTGGCCTGGGCCACCCGTGTGCAGGAGTACCTGCAAAAAGAGCAGACCACCGTGCTGCGCTACGACAAACCCGCCGCCAACAAAGAGCACCCCACCATGAAGCCGGTGCCCCTGGTCGGCCACCTCATCAAGAACAGCTCGAAGCCCGGCCAAATCGTGCTGGATCTGTTCGGCGGCAGCGGCAGCACCCTGATTGCCTGCGAACAGATGAACCGCCGCTGCTTCACGATGGAGTTCGACCCGCAATACGCCGACGTCATTATCGACCGCTGGCAGCAATTCACGGGCCAGGAAGCCAAGAAACTGAACTGATGCGGCAAGTTACCCACTGGGGCCTAAAAGCCCCGCAAAACGCCTGTATGGAGGAGGTGTGAGGCATGCCTAAGAAACGACCCAAGGCCGATGACTGGACAGACCCCACGGGACTGCTTCTTCTCCAAAGCTGGGCGCAGCAGGGGCTGTCCCAAGAAGAAATCTGCGCCAACATGGAACGCCTGCGCGGCGTTCCCATCGCCCCGCGCACGCTCCGGCGGTGGATTGCCAAGTACCCGGCGACAATTGGTGTGTCTTTCAACAACGGGCGCGAGGCATCCATTGCCATCGTCGAAAACGCGCTGTTCAAGAAAGCTGCCAACGGCGACCTGGGCGCTATCTGCTTTTATCTCAAAAACAAATGCCCCGACCGCTGGAGCGAGCACCCCGAGCTGCGTGGCATGAGCGGAAAGGTGGTGTTCATTGATGACATACCAGCAACGAAACCGCCGGAGCCTGCCAATCAGCAGCAACCCGGAAGTGCGGCTGAGTGACCTCATCATCCCGGAATATTACGCCGCCCACACCGCCGTATGGAGCGGGGATTACACCGAGTACCTCGGTGACGGCGGGCGTGGCTCCCTGAAATCCACCTTTGCGGCGACCGAACACGTTCTGCTGATTATGCGGATCCCCGACATTCACGGCATCGTTCTCCGCAAGGTCGCCAACACAATCGTGACCTCGGTCTGGCCGGAATACAACCGCGTCATTGACCGCATGGGCATCCGCCACCTTTGGAAGCAGACCAAGAAGCCTTATACCCTGGAATACCTGCCCACCGGGCAGACCATCCAGTTCTACGGTTTGGACGATCCCGGCAAGCTGAAATCGCTGGCCGCGCCCTTTGGCTACTTTGGCGTGGCCCACTTTGAGGAGTTCGACCAGTACGACGGCGAGGAAGAAATCCGAAACGTTGAACAGTCCGTCTTCCGCGGCGGCCCGTTTGCATTCGCCTTCAAAACGTTCAACTCCCCGGCGATGGCCCGCCATTGGGTCAACCGCTACAAGCGGGAGCCGAAGCCCCGCCAGTTCCGCCACCACACCACCTACCTGACCACACCCGCTGAATGGCTCGGGCCGAAGTTTTTTGACGAAGCCGAAGTCCTGAAGCAGCGTGATCCTATCGCCTACGCGCATGAGTACATGGGCGAGGTGGTAGGATGCGGCACGCAGGTCTTCGACAACCTGGAAATTCGGCAGATCTCCCGCGAGGAAATCGCGCAGTTCGACCGTACCTACTGCGGTCTGGACTGGGGCTGGTACCCAGACCCGAACCACTTCGGTGAAATGGCCTACAGCAGCCCCCAGCGGACGCTGTACATCTTCGCCGAGCACCGGGCTACCCGGGAAAAGGACGAAGACCTGGCCCGTGTCCTGGAACCCTGGAAAGGTAAGGAAATCATCGCCGACAGCGCAGGGAACAAGAGCATTGCTACCCTGCGTGACCTCGGCTTCAGAGGCCTGCGGGGCTGCCACAAGTACAGCGCCCATGGGGGCACCAGCGTGACCGACGGCATGAAATGGCTCCAGAGCCGCGCAAAAATTGTCATCGACCCGGTGCGATGCCCGCACACCGCGCGGGAATTCAGCGAATACGAGTACCCCACCGATAAGAAGACGCAGGAAGTGCAAAACACTTACATCGACGCCGACAACCATAGCATCGACATGGCTCGCTACGCTATGGAACCCGTCTGGCAGAAGCGAGGATTGAGAAACGCATGATTGACTACAACAAGATTGAAGCGGAACTCGGCGTCCAGACGATGATGACCGACAAGCAACAGGCAGCCATCCAGGAGTGGTACCGCGTAGCCATCAACGGCGAATCCTGCAACCACGACCCCAACACCAAAGCTCTGGGCCTGCCTGCTGCTATCTGCGCAGAGCTTGCCCGGCTGACCACACTGGAGTTGGAGGTCAACGTGCAGGGCAGCCAGCGTGCCGACTGGATCAACCGCAAGATGCAGAAAGTCATCAGCCCCCACCGCCGGAGAATCCTTTCGGTGGCCCTGGCGCTCGGCAGCGGCGCGTGGAAGCCTTACCAGGCGGGCGACGACATCGGCGTCAGCTTCGTCAGCGCCGACAGCATCTACCCGATCAGCACCAACGTAGACGGGGAACTGACCGAGGCGGTCTTCATCAACCGCATCCAGGACAGCGACCATGTGTACAACCGCCTGGAATGGATGCACGTCCTGACCGGGCCGGAGGATTACCACGAGAAAGAGCGCGACATCGTGGAAAGCTACGACGTATCAGTCGCCGCCGAATACCCGTGTGTGCAGGTCATCAACCTGGCCTACATGGGCACCCACAAGGACGACCTGGGCGAAAAAGTGCAGCTTGATGCCCGCCCCGAGTGGCAGGACGTGGAGCCCATCGCCTACCTGCCCGGGCTGACCAAAATCCCGTGCGGCTACTTCGTGACGCCCATCGTGAACACGGTGGAGCCCAACAGCGAGATGGGCGCCGCCATGTTTGCCCCGGGCATCCCGGAGATCATCGACGCCGATGTCCAGTTCACCCGCCTGGATTGGGAATACGAGGGCGGCGAACTGGCCGTGGACATCGACGAGCAGTACCTCAAACCAACGGGCGAGGGCGGCGTGCCCCTGACAGACGAAGAGAGCCTGCGTCGTTTTGGCGTCCCCGCCAGTGCCGTCAATGGGCAGCTGCCGGAGCACGCGCAGCGCATCTACCGTGGCCTGAACGTCGACACGGGCATCGCCGACGGCGGTACGTTCTACCAGGTGTTCGCTCCGAGCCTGCGCGACGGCAACTACCTGAGCGGCCTGAACCAGTACTTACGCCACGTAGAATCCAAGTGCGGTCTGAGCTTTGGCGTACTTTCCCAGACCTCTGAGGTAGAGAAAACGGCCACCGAGATCATCAGCAGCCGCCAGAAACTTTATACCACCGTCAGTGACATTCAGGCAGCGCTGGAAGATGCGCTGCGGGGCCTGATTGCGGCACTGGACTTCTGGGCTGACCAACTGGATAGTGTGCCCGCAAGCAGCGGGGAACCCGAAATCACATTCAAGTGGGACGATTCCATCATCATCGACCGGCAGACCGAGATGGCCCAGTGGCAGGCAGAGCTTCAGATGGGCCTGCGCAGCAAGGCCGAATACCGCCAGCACTTCTACGGCGAGGACGAGGCAACCGCCCAGCAGGCCATCGCTGCCGTCACACAGGAAGCCATGGCCGGGGATATTTTACAGGGGGTGCTTACCAATGGCAGCAACCAAAACGGCAAAAATGCAGGAGATGGCAAAAAGGGCAGCGGCAAAGCTTGATGAACTGCGCCTGACTGCGGGCGTAAGCCGCAGCATGACCGCCTGGGGCCGCTACGAGGGCGCCTGTGACGCGCTGCGCTGGCTTGGCTACACCGTTACCATCGAGGGCGGCAAGCACCGCGTAGAGCCTTGCTGAGGCCACAGCAGGTCGAGGACTATGCCCAGCGCTGCGCAGCAGCTTTTGACGAACTGGAGCTGAACATCCTCACGGATATGGCCCGCCGCATTGCCAAGGCCAACTACATGACCGAGGGAGCTAAATGGCAGGCCGAGAGAGCCGAAGCCCTGGGAGCCTCCCGCAAACACCTTGCTGACCGCATGGAAAAGCTCATGGCCGACGCTGCGCCCCACGTGGCGGTTATTTTTGCCCAGGCCATGCTGGAGGCCGAAGAGCAGGACAACCGCTTCTACCGAGCTGCAGGCCAGCAGGAGCCGGAGGGGATAGGTACCAGCTCCGTCGCCCAGCAGATAGCCCAGAGCGGCTACCGCCGGACGATGAACACGCTGTACAACCTGACCCAGACCCGTGCCCTGATGAGCAACCACAACCTGCCAGTAGCCGTGCAGAACCAGCTGGCCCGGATTCTTGACCAGGGCCACATGGGCGCGGTTACGGGCGCGTTCAGCACCGACCAGATCGTACGGCAGGGCATCAAGGAACTGGCCGCCGAGGGCGTAGACGCCATTACATACCCCAGCAGCCACACCGACAAGCTGGAAGTCGTGGTGCTGCGTGCCATGCGCACAGGCATCAATCAGACCGCTATGGACATAAGCCGAAACAATGCCCTGACCATGGGCGTGGACATCATGGAGCTGACTGCCCACGGCGGCGCCCGAACAGGTGACGGCCAGGCGGACTTCACAAACCACAGCTGGTGGCAGGGCAAGCTGGTCAGCCTTTCTGGCCAGCCCGGCTACCTGACGCTGGAGGACATCGGCTACGGTGACGTGCGCGGTTTTGCCGGGGCCAATTGCCGCCATAACTGGCACCCGTTCTGGCCGGGGATCAGCAAGCCTGCTTACACCCAGGAAATGCTGGACGACTACAACGCGCCCAAGTTCCCCTACAACGGCCAGATGCTGACCGAGGAACAGGCCGACCGCCGCCAGCGCACCCTAGAGCGCCAAATCCGGCGCTGGAAGCGCGAATATGTGCTGGCCAAGGAAACGGGCCAGACCGACCTGCAAAACAACGCAGCAGGCCGCCTGGCCAACGCCAGAGGCAGGCTGGACGACTTCTTGCAGCAGACGGGCCGCCACAAGCAGCAGCTGCGCGAGACCGTGCCCGGCTTTGGGCGCAGCGAGGCCAGCAGCGCTGTGTGGGCTGCAAGAAGATAATACGCGGCACAAAAGCCCGGAGCCATAAAGCTCCGGGCTTTAACTGTTATCTGCGATTGTGGTGTGCAGCTTCGACGAGGGCAGGCAGCACTAGGTCGAGCGCAGCTTACTCCATCCCCGCACGGCTGTCAAACAGTGCCTTCTCCAGATGGCGCAGGGCAAAGTGAAAATCACGGTAGCCCTGCTTGCAGACCTTCCAGTAGTACGTAGAGGGAAGCCCCAGCCGGTGATCGGTGGGCATTGTGTAGATCATGGCGTCGATGTCCCGCAGCACGACGTCCTTCGTGCCGACGGCCATGACCTCCGGGATGTGCAGCGTTTGCTTCTGATAAAACACCGGGTAGCCTTCGTAGTGGTCGAGCGCCAGCTCGTCATCATCCCGGATGGCGAACACCCCGCAGGGAACGCTGGCCGCTTCGCCAGGTTCGACCGTCAGGTAGCTGCCGGTCTTCGAGCCGCGAAACACCAGGCGCATACCAGGCAGGGACGTGTGCCCGATGACGCGGGCGTGCGGGCAGCGACGGAACATCTGCACCAGATTAAGATTTGAGCCATAGGCCAGGTAATACTTCATTTCAGAAAACCATCCTTTCAAACTTTCTTGATGTTGAGATTGCGGGTATTGCCGCACGGATCCACAAAAGCGATAGACACCGAGGTAGCGGTCTCAGAGGCCCCTGCAAGCTTGCAGTAAAGGCGAAGCTGCTGGAGCTTAAGCACCAGATCACCGCTGCCCTTGGCAGCATCAACAGCGGCTTTCAGATCAGCGACCGTAGCGAATCCCTTAGCGGACACGGTGAGAAAATCGAGGCTGAGAGGTGTACCGCGAAGCCCTGTCAGCTGCATCCCGACGCTGGTGAACTGAGGGGTGAGCTTGATTTTCTCTGCCAGGGCGTAAAGCATCTCGTACTCGCTGAAGCTGATAAGCTCAGCGTCGAACGCATGATTGATGTCGCTAAAGCAGCAGACAAGATCATCCTCGGTTTTGATTTCAGACATTCTCCGCACTATCTTTTTGAACACGATAAAACCCATCCTTTCCTTGCAGCCTGCCATCATCAGCGCCGGGAGGCTGGCCCCGACGGACGCCCGTGTGGGCGTTTCGGCTATCAGAACGGGAGCGTAAACGACGGGAACATTTTATGCAACCGTTCGAAGCAACTAGGGTGGTTATCCATCAGCCAAGCGAAGAACATCCAGCGCTTTGTGTCCAAATAGAAGTGAACCCGATACTTGAAGCCTTGAAATTTCTCTTTCATTTTCGATTTACCTCCGTTAGTTTTTTGGTTCGCGTGTATGTTACCTCTGGTTGACCCACACCGCAAGCCGCTAGAGTGCACAAACTTTGCTGCTTGCTTTTGTCGGTTATGCTGCGGTCTCCGCAACCTTAGTAGGGCGGCCATGACGGAAAGCAGTATCGCCGGGAAGCCGGTTCGTGAACACCCGCCGGGCGGTGGCAAATTCGTCACCGATGAAGCCGAGGCGCAGCAGCCAGCAGCGCATGGTATAGCGCTGGTTCTCGCTTTGCAGCGGGGTGAAAGATGCGGAGCGAGCATGCAGAGCCCGGTAATTCATCGCCAGGCAGAGCTGAACGTAGGCCTTTAGCTGACCCGCGTGCAAGCCTCCTTTGCGCCCCACGGGGCGAGAGGGATCGTAGTTGTCGAACTGGAACAGCCGAAATTCTACGCCCTTACCTTCAAAGAAGCTGTGCAGGTTCAGCATGTGGTAGCGGCTGAAGTCATAATGGGCAGTACCAACACAGCCCTGGGACGAGTACCAGATTTCCTTCAGGCGGGGAAGGCTCGAAGTTTTAACTGCGTTTGCCTTACGCAGGAAATTCTGGTCAACGGTCGCGCACCATTGCATCCGTGCAGGGGCGATACCGACGGAACCGATCAGCAGCTGTTCGTGGCTTGCCATGATGTTCGTCAGGTTCAGCAGCGACTTTGCGGTGTGCCCGGTGCCATCCACATGGACATGCACGCCGCATTGGTGCGCCGGGTCACTTTTTGCGCCAGCCGCGCGCAGATCGCGGATGATTTGCTGAAGCATGGGCATCAGGTACCAGGTCAGCACAGGACTCACGAGTTCGGTGCGCTCGTAACTATTACGGGCCAGGATGGAGGAGTCGCTCTCGATTTTCCAAACCATATCCTCCGGGCCGCCAAAGGGTTTGCAGATTTTGCGTTCGTCCAGATGCAAACCTGGGCCCCGGATGGCCCAGGTTTCTCCCGTCCAGGCTTCCAGGGTCTGCTTTACAACGACTGCGGCCTTTGCGCGGGTGATGTTGTACATTTCAACTTCGACGCCAAACTTTTGATTCAAAATTTCATTCATGATTGTGTGCTCCTATTCTTCTTGACAATTTGCGAGTCGAATGGCATAATCGGAGGTGCAAGGGATGCAGACCTACCGGCTGGGTGCTCCGCCGGTGGTTTCTGCTTTTCGGGTTAGGCTACGCCAGCTTCAATGGCTTCGTCGATAGTTGCGTATTCGATGCCATCCTTGCCAATGTAGCCAAAGTCGGTGTACAAAACGTTCACCTCCCTTGCAGCCGCCCTGTTCCCATGGGCGGTTTTTTTATTTTCCTCCGTGCTTTTTTCTAGGAACGTGTGTATGTTAGCTCTGGTGCCCGCAATTTGCAAGACGCTAAGGTGCACAAAGTGTACGCCGAAAAATTGTGTAATTTAGTACGGTTGACCCAGATTATTATTTATGGCATAATTGGAACAGGAGGTGAGTGCAAAATGGCGCTTACAGATAAACAAAGGAAGTGGCGAAATGACTGGGAGCGAGCAAACCGCTGCCAACTTTCCTGCAAGGTTCATAAGGACTACGCAGCCCACGCCAAACAGGTGGTCGCCGAGAACGGAGATACCGTGAGCGGCGTGCTGAAAAGGGCAATGGACGCCTACCTGGAGGAGCATGGTCAGCCATTTACCAAACCAGAAAAATGAGAAAAGCCCCGGAGGGATAACCCTCCGGGGCAATTTTTGTCAACAGACGGGCTCTGTTGACAAACTTCGTTGACACCTCTGTTGACAAGAAAATGACGTAGTATGGTTATAAATAGCCATTGTCAACAGTGTCAACAGAAAATCCTTATAGAGAATAATTATAGGCGTTTAAGGGAAAAGAGCCCTTACACGTATAGAGAAATAGATTTAATAGGAAACCTGTTGACACTGTTGACAAAAAAGCTGTCCCGTTTTTCCTGAAAATTCGTGTTACCATAGACTTAAGATCGCTGACGCCGAGCGAAACCGGGCGGATTGGGCAGTCCCCGGCAGGACGAAAAAGGGCCGTAGCCCAAAGGGAGGAACCATGAAAAGGGAAGATTTGAGAGCTATCGAGGGCATGACCGATGCCCAGGTTGACGCTGTAATGGCCCTGGCAGGCCGTGACAGCACTGCAGCCCACGCACGAGAGGAAGCGCTGCAACAGCAGCTGACCGCCGCGCAGCAGGGTCTGGCCGCTTTTGGCACCCAGAAACCCGCCGATCTTGCGGCAGCGCTGCAGCAGGTGCAGCAGTTGCAGACCCAGCTGAACGAGCAGGCCGCAGACTACCGCTTCCGCGATTTTGCCCGAAACGCTGCACAGGACGCCGGGGCCATCGACGCCGAAGATGTAATCAATCTGCTGGCGCAGGACGCGGCACTGAAAGGCAGCAGCAACCTGGATGCTGACATCCGGGCTGCAGTCGACAAGCTGAAAGCCCAGACCAAACCTCACTGGTTCAAACAGACTCCCAACGAACCGCAGGGCGAGGGCCAGAACAGCCGCAAGGTTGTGGTGCCCAAGCCCAACAACAGCAAGACCGCCCCAGGCAGCGACCCCACCGTTGCAGATTTTGCAATGATGGACTACATGGCCCGTATGGAGCTTAAGGCCAAGAACCCGACGCTCTTTGCAGACCTGTGTGCCAAGAACCGGGCGGCAGCAAGACAAATTTTTTGAGGAGGATAACCTATGCCTACTGGCACTTTTGGTGGCTTTCCGTTCGACCCTGAAGTTTATGGCTCTTTCGTAGACCAGGAGCCTGTGTTCACCGACAGCATCCTAGCTTCTGGCATCCTGGCCAGCGACACCAACATGACCACCCTGCTGGACAACGGCGGTACGGTTGGCACCACCCGCTTCTACAACCCGCTCGACCCTGACACCGATGCGCCCCTGGTGCGTGACGGCAAAACCAACAACACCCCTGTCGAGATCTCCGGCGGCAAGCAGAGCTTCATCCGTATCGACCGTATGAAGGCCTGGAAAGCCAACCAGCTCATCCGTGAGCTGACCGCCGCCCAGCCCATGCAGGCCGTAGCTCGTCACACCGGCCTGTACTGGCGCATGTACCGCCAGGGCTTGCTGGTCAAAACCGCCGAGGCCGTGCTCCAGCTGGAGGGCCTGAAAACCCACGTTGCTACCGCAGCCGGTGGCGTGACCGCTGGTCTGGTCATCGACGGCCAGCAGGCGGCCCTGGGCGAGTTTGCCCGCAAGTTCGGCATGATCGTGATGCACAGCAAGATCTTTGCTGAGTACCAGAAGCTGGGCCTGGTGGACTACAACAAGTACACCATCACCAACGTTCTGCAGCGCGAAGTCGACCTGCCTACCATCAACGGCCTGATCGTTGTGGTCAATGATCGCGGCACCTCTCATGTGGACAGCACCAAGACCATCTACGACTGCTACCTGTTCGGCCAGGGCTGCTTCCTGGAGGCCACCCCCGCCGTCACCACGCCGGACTACACCGACTACAACCCCGAGCTGGGCGGTGGCACCGACATCCTGTACACGAACCGCAGCCTGATTCTGCACCCCAACGGTGTGTCTTTCCTGCCTGACAACATCACCGGCGAGACCCCGACTGATGCAGAGTTCACCAACAAGGCCAACTGGGCGCTGCGCTTCGAGCACCAGAACGTCCGCATCGGCAAAATCTGCATCGCCGAAGAGAAGCTGGGTTCCTGATAGGAGGAGGCCATGGCAGATAGCTGGTTGACCCACGCCGAATACCTGACCTACGGGTATGAGGTGATCTCCGAAGAGGAGTTCCCCCAGCTGGCGGCCAAAGCCACCTTGCAGATCATGGAGGCCACGCACTGGCGTGCAGCAGCGGCCAAGGACGAAGCCTGCATCAAAGCGCTGAGAGATTGCGAAGCGCTGCTTCTATCCGATGCCGCTGCGCGGGCACAGACGACCGCCGCCTCAGGTGGTGGGGCCGTGACCAGCAGCAATAACGACGGCTACTCGGAGAGCTACGCCTCGGCAGCAGACCTGCGCAAAGAGGCCACGCTCCGTGACCGAGAGACGATCCGACAGGCGCTGGGCGCACCGGCTACCAGCTGGATGCTTTACGCGGGCGGTACTTACCACCCACCCGCAAGACGCTAAACACAGGACACCGAAAGCCCGACCAAGGCGGTCGGTGTCCTTTTTCATTGGAGGAACGCTATGCCGCTGCTTGCTGACAAAACAATTACGGTGTGCAACCTCCACTACAACCCGGAAACGGACGCCGAAGAGGAAATCAGCACCACCCTGGTGGGTGTAAGTGTGCACGCCAGAACCGTGGCAAATGCCTCGGCGGACGGCCTGAGCGCTGCCTCGATTTCCCAAATCCGCATCTTTGCCGGGCACACCCGTGCAGCCACACAGAGCACCCGTGGGACGCTTACCTATGCAGACGACAAGTACCTCGCGCCGACCGAGTGGGAGGCCCAGGAGGCCGCCGCTGCGGCAGGTGCGTGGACGCTGCGCCCCGGCGACCACATCGAGGTAGACGGCCAGCGCATGACCATCCTTGCAGTACACGACAACCGCCAGGGCAGGCAGCACCCGCACTGGTACGTGGAGGCCCACTGATGGACATTGATCTGCGCATAAACGTCGACCTGTCCGGCTTGGGCGCAGAGCTTCAGCAGCGGGTAGGCCTCATGAGCGACGCGCAGAAGTTCGTTGACTCCGAGTTCATCCGGGTGACCGACCCCTATGTGCCATTCAGAACAGGCGCGTCCAAAGACAGCGCCCTCTCGAACACCGTCATAGGCACGGGCCTGATTACCTACGCAACGCCCTACATCCGCTACATTTGGAGCCACCCCGAGTGGAACTTCAACGGAGCGCCGATGCGCGGGGCCTACTGGGCACAGCGCTCCTGGGCCGATAACGGCGACGACATCGTGCGCGGAGCCGCACAAATTGCAGGAGGTCACGCCGAATGAACGTACTCGATGCCACCCGCGCGTGGCTGCGGGCTGAATGCCCGCTGATTGATAAGACCGACAAGTTCAATGCGAACTATCTGGGCAGCCAGGCCACCGAATACACGCTGTGCACGGCAGGGGAGAGCCACCGGGAAGATATTCTGGGACTTGACCACGCTACCCACAAGCTCACGTTCGTGGCCCAGTTGCCCTACGGGGCGGCCATCAAGACCAACATTGCGGCGGCTGACTTTTTCGCAAACCTCTCGGCTTGGTTCCGCGGTGCGGAACGCACCCACAACTACCCGGAAATTGCAGGGTACGAGGTAACGAAAATCGAGGCTGCAAATGCTGGTATCCCGACTGGGGCCGATGCCAATGCGGCACGGTATCAAATCCAAATAACCATCTACACTAAGGAGTTGGAAGCATGAAAATCGAACGCAAATATATGGCGCACTACCTGAACGCCGCCTTCAACACCGAGACGCCCAGCTACGTCCGCCTGGGTGCCGACCTTGAGGAATACAGCCCGGAGCTCTCCGCCAACGTGGAGAAGAAGAGCAACATCCTGGGTCAGACTTCTGTAACCATCGACAGCTACCAGAAACAGGGCGAGGTCAGCCCCTACTATGCCGAGAAGGGCGACCCTCTGTTTGAAAAGCTGCAGGCGATCATCGACGGCGACCTGGTACTGGACGACCTGAAGACCGACATCGTCGAGGTCAAGCTCTGGGGCGAGGAAACCAGCGGCGCGTTCCCGGCTGTGCGCGAGGAGTGCTACATCGAGGTCTCCAGCTACGGCGGCGACACCACCGGCTACCAGATCCCGTTCAACGTGCACTACACCGGCGTGAAGACCAAGGGCACCTTTAACCCCGCCACCAAGGCTTTCACCGCTAGTGCATAAAGAAAACGGAGGATTGCACCATGGAACTGAAAATTGACCGCGGTATTAAAAGCTACGACATTGTGGACGCCGACGGGCACCCCGCTGGCACCATCCGCCTGAACCCCGCCGACCCCGGCCTTGCAGGCCGCTGGGAAGCCGTGGAGAAAGAGCTGGAGCCTTACAAGGGCAACGACATCAGCATCAGCGAGACCGTGGAGCTGGACAAGCGCATCAAGAAGAAAATCGACTATGCGCTGGGCAGCTCCGTCTCCGATGTGCTATTCGGCGGGCTGAGCTGCTTTGCGATGTGCGAGGACGGCAAGCTTGTGTTTGAGCACATCCTGGACGCCCTGTCGCCGCTGATCGAAGAAGCCCAGACCACCGCCGCCAAGGCTGCCGAAGAGCGCATCAAGCAGCGCACCGAGGCCTACGAGGGCAGCGCGGCAGGCTTGGCGCCGGGCCAGGCGGAATGACCGGCTGGAGGCTGCCTGTCACCGTAGAGGTTGGCGGGCAGCCTTTTTCTATACGCTCGGATTTCAGGGCGGTGCTTGACGCCCTGGCCGTCCTTCAGGATGACGAGCTGACCGTCGAGGAACAGCGCGTCGCCTGCCTGCGGATTTTATACCCGCGCTGGCGGGAGCTGCCGGATTGGGGCGAAGCGTTCCGCAAGGCGATGGAGTTTGTAAACCTGGGCAGGCCTGTAGATAGCGCGGCGCCGGTGCGCACACCGCTGGCAGACTGGAAGCAGGACGTGCAGCTGATCGCACCAGCCGTGGATGAAGTGCTGGGCTACAGCTGCCGCCGGTGCGACTACCTGCACTGGTGGGACTTCATCGGGGCCTACCAGAACATCAACTCGGACGGGCTGTTTGCAACGGTCATCAGCATCCGCAACAAACGCCGCCGAGGCAAAAAGCTGGACAAGGCAGAGGAGGAGTTCTGCCGGGAAAATCCAGACCTCATCAAGCCGCCGCATCCCAAAACCGAGGAGGAGCTGAGATTGCTGGCGCTTTTAGGAGAGTGACAAATGGCAGAGAACAAAATCGTAATCGGTGTCCGCATCGACCGTAAACAGGCCGAAGCCGACCTGCGGGCACTGAAAGCGGACGTCACGAAAACCACCCGAGACCTCGCCGCGCTGGACAAGCAGATCGCCACGGCTTCCAGTAAGAAGCTGAAGCTGGGCGAGAGTCTCCAGACGGCCACAGAGGCCGCAAAGGAGACCGAGCAGGCTATCCAAGACTTAAACAAGAAAATATCCCTGGGTAAGCAGTATGACGAGCTGGCAGCCCGGAACGAGGCGCTGACGGGCACGCTGGACAAGCAAGACCAGAAAGTCGAGCGCTTGTCGGCGGACTACAAGCAATTCCTTGCTATGCGGGACAAGATGGGGGATACCTTCACCCCGGAACAGGCTGACGCCTCTGAGCGTGCCAACGCCGACTATAAGTCACGGCTGGCAGCAGCCCGGGCAGAAGCCGAAGCCACCGCAGCCGAGCTCGAAAAGGTCAACGTCCAGCTTGACCAGCTCACCCAGCAGGGAGCCATGCCCAGCGATTCCGCAGACGCAGGGAAGTTGGATGCCTTGAACGCAAAGCTGGAGAAGCAGAAAGCCACCGTGGAACAGACTACCGCTGAGTACAAGCAGCAGGAAGCCGCGGTCGATGCGCTGAACAACAAGCACGCCGCCCTCAATGATACGTTGCAACAGCAGCAGGCTGCCGTTGCCAAGCAGACCGAGCAGGTGAATAACCTGCCTGCATCCAGTAGCGGCACTGCAAATGGTGCTGCCAGCGCTACCAAACGCATCAGTGCAGCCAGCAAGGCCGCAAGCATGTTTGGAAAACGATTGCTCCGGCTGAGCGCAGCAGCATTTGTATTCAACGTGATTTCGGCGGGTCTGCGTGCTCTTGTCAATGGCTTGGGCACAGCACTGATGAAGACGGACAGCGTGAACAAGGCGTTCTCTCGTCTGAAGGGTGCAGCCGCCACGGCAGCGGCAGGCCTGGCCAACGCGCTGGCCCCGGTCATTACGAGCCTCATCAATATGGTGACGGCGCTGCTGAACGCCTTTATTCGGCTGATTTCGACCATTACCGGGCAGAGCATCGGTGCGATGAAGAAACAGGGGCAGGCCATCGCGGCCACGGGCAGCGCAGCCAAAAAGGCCACTAAGAGCCTGGCGGCCTTTGATGAGATCAACCGGCTGGACGACAACAGCAGCTCCGGCGGCGGCGCGGATTTCAGCGGGGTGGGCGATAGCATCGGCCAGATCTCCGACCGGATGAAAGAGCTGGCGAATCTGTTCAAGGAAGGTTTCAAGAAGGGCTTCGGTGATGCAGGCGAGGGCCTGAAGAACATCAAGGAAGACCTGGCCAAAATCGGGGCCACACTGAAAGAAATCTGGACAGACCCCGCCGTCAGCGCCGCCGTGAAGCGCTTCACAGATACCTGCGCCTTTGCACTGGGCGAGGTGGTAGGCGCGGCGGCCTCGATTGGTGTGTCCATTGCGGAGAACCTGGTCGGCGGTATGGCCCGCTACCTGGAGCGCAGCAAGGAATTTTTGAAAAAGATCCTTGCCAATATCTTCAACCTAGGCGCTGACCTGGTGGGGCTGTTTGGCGACTTTGCCGCTGCCGTGGCTACGGTTTTTCGCAGCCTGGGCAGCGAGGGAGCCAAGCAGCTGACCAGCGGCTTCATTGGCATGTTCGCCAACGCGGCACTGGGCATGATCCAGACCGTGGAACAGGTGGCCTACGCGATTGCCAAGCCGCTGCTCCAGCCGTTCATTGACAACGCCGAAAAAATTCGGGAAGTTTTCTCGAATCTGTTTGCAGTGATAGCCCCGTTCTTTGTGGGCATCGCGGATGGCCTGGCAGGCTTCTATGAGGGTATGGGCAACATTTACAATAACGTCCTCAAACCGATGATTGACGGCCTGGCTGCTTTCAACAGCGGCGTCCTGGGGCAGCTGCTGGACAAGCTGAACTCTTTCTTGGAAACTTTGACCGGGACATCCGACCTGCTACACGGACTGGGCGAGGTAGTCGGTTGGGTGGCTGGTGCGCTTCTGACCGCTTTCACTGTGGTAGAAACGGGCTCGGCAATTTTCGGAATTCTGAAAACCGCAGCAACGGGCGTAACGGGCGCATTTACCGCCATCAAGACCGCAGCCTCGCTGCTGCCCGCCGTTATTGGCGCGTTGGCCTCTCCGTTCGGCATCGCCGTCATCGCCATCGGCGCAGTTGTGGCCGCGGGTGTTGCGCTTTACCAGCACTGGGATGACCTGAAAGCCGCAGCCGGTGTGCTTTACGATGCCCTGTACCAGTACGGGCAGGACTTATACACCAACATCCAGACTTTGAAGCAAAACGTCGCTGACTCTTTCGCGCAGATTAAGCAGAATCTGAACGATTGGGGCCACGGCTTGCAAGAGGATTGGACTACTTTCTGGGCCAACATTGGACAGAAATTGTCGGAGGCAGGCACAAAGCTGCAGACCTCGTTCCAGACGATCTGCTCCGGCGCAAAGACGCTTTTCGGCAACTTCTGCACAGGCATGAAAACGCTTTTCTCCGGCTTTGTTTCCAGCCTCAACACCGGGCTGGCCGCGCTGAAAACTGCTTTCTCCACGGTTTGGAATGGCATCGTCAGCGTAGTGCAGGGGGCAATCAGCCGCATCATTTCTGGGGTGGTGGCGATGGTGGAACGCATCACCAGTGCCATCAATGGCATCCTGTCGGCCCTGGGCAATATGGCCAGCAGGGTATCCAGCGGTATCTCCTCGGCCCGGTCGGCCATCAGCGGGCATAGCCTGGCTGCAGGCGGCCCGCCGGTGGCGCTGGCCAGCCTGCCGGTTCCCGCCTTGGCACAGGGTGCGGTCATCCCGCCGAACCGCAAGTTTCTGGCGATGCTGGGCGACCAGAGCACGGGCACCAACGTAGAAGCCCCGCTGGCCACCATCCAGCAGGCACTGGCCAACGTGCTGGGCAGCTGGAACGGCGGCAGCGACGGTCAGCCCATCAATGTCTACATCGGCGAAGAACTGCTGGACAGCGTCATCGCCAACAGCGAGCGGCGGCGTAATCTGCGCAGCGGCGGGAGGTAAAACACATGGATATTTTGACCATCGGGGGCGTGGCAATGCCCACCCCGAATGAGTACAAGGTGCAGCTTTCCGACTTGGACAGCAGCGACACCGGACGTACCGAGGATGGCGTAATGATGCGCAACCGCGTGCGGGAGGGCATCGCTAAAATCTCAGTCAGCTGGGCGGCGCTCTCCACCGCAGACTGCGCCAAAATCCTGACCGCCGTGAAGCCTGATAGCTTCGAGGTGGGCTACTTTTTCGGCGAGACCCGCACTGCGAAAATGTACGCGGGCGACCGCACCGCCAACCTGAAAGCCGCCCGCGAGGGGCAGGCAGTCTGGGAAGTGGAGCTGAACCTGATTGAATTCTAAGGGAGGCACGCTGTGTATTCTGTACCTGATGGCTACCTGGCCGCGATCCGTGCCCCGACCCGCACTGACCGCCTGGCGGGCAAAATCACGCTGACGAACGGGACGAGCATCCCTCTCAACGACAGCGCCGTCATTTCCGGGTCACTCAGCGTGGACAACCAGTGCGTGTCCGGGCAGGAGCTGGCCTTCGGCAGCGTGTACATGGGGCAGGCGTCGCTGCAGCTACGCACCGCGTGCATCCGGACAGGCAAATGAGTAAAACAGCTAGTTGTAGTAGTCGAATCTGCATATGTTATGAAGTATCCCGGATCATTAAGTTATATTCCGACAGAAAAAGACAATAAGGATACAGAGGACAAAGTTATGAAAAAAAGATGCTTTTACAATTGAAACGCAAAAGTAAAAGTGAATAAAATTACTAACTTAGAACAATAACCAGCAAAGGATGGTGGTTGTAAAACAGTCACCCTCCAATTTTTTAATTTGGTCTTTGATATATGGGGTACTTCAAATAGCGTAAGGGAGTTAAATTGGGGTGATGTGAAGTTAGGTTTGTATATTAAGATAGTGCATTTATAGATATGGATGGACATTACTCCCTATTATTAAACATATGTTCTATTTAAATAAATAAGCACTGACTAAATTTGCATCATTATAAACTATATAATATTATGAAAAAAATAATCTATCTTGTTCCTGCGTTATCTTTAGCAGGTTGCACTTCACAGCAGGTAGAAGAAAAGCCGAATGTGATTGTCATTCTTGCTGATGATCTGGGGTTCGGTGATTCCTGGTGGACGAGGAAACGCTAGCCAAGCGCCGCGCGGCCTGGAAGCCGCCGGTGAAAGCGCTGTCCGGCTACGCCCGGCGGTACGCCCAGCATGTGACCAGCGGCTCCAAAGGAGCCATCTTTGACGACATGCTGGAGGAAGCGCTGTCTTAATCACATCAATAAAGAGAAACACAACGGGGACAAAGCCGACTGGCTTTGTCCCCGTTGTGTTCTATTTCAGGAACAGTTCGACGACCGGGATGAGCACCGGCGGTTTGAGCGGGGGGAGGGT
>OGXI01000181.1_pt1 | contig 55153 bp, 20 predicted proteins | sample 1576221 | NCBI WGS metagenome assembly OGXI01 (sample SAMEA3541523, study PRJEB24748) | human gut metagenome | biome: human gut; feature: human-associated habitat; material: faeces | place: China | collected 2012
ATTGTATATCCTCCAGCCATTCCTCTTGGAACAATTGATATTTGATGAACTGCATCTTGTGTAGGTAAAAATCTACTTACAACAGCGTGACCAGCTTCATGATATGCAACTAATTTATTTTCTTTTTCACTTCTTACTCTGCTCTTCTTTTCAGGTCCCATTGTTACTTTAACCATTGCATCTTCAACATTTTTCATTGTAATTTCTGTTTCATTATTTCTTGCTGCTAATAAAGCTGCTTCATTTAATACATTTTCAAGATCAGCTCCTGAAAATCCTGATGTATTTTTAGCAATAATTCTTAAATCAACATCTGCTGCTAATCTCTTCTTTCTTGCATGAACTTCTAATATTTGCTCTCTTGCTTTTACATCTGGTTGAGAAACTACTATTTGTCTGTCAAATCTTCCTGGTCTTAATAAAGCTTTGTCTAATACATCTGGTCTGTTTGTAGCAGCCATAACTATTACACCTTCATTTAAAGCAAAACCATCCATTTCAACTAATAATTGATTTAATGTTTGCTCTCTTTCATCATGACCTCCACCAAGGCCAGCACCTCTTTGTCTACCAACTGCATCAATTTCATCTATAAATATTATACAAGGAGCATTCTTTTTAGCTTGTTCAAATAAATCTCTAACACGTGATGCACCAACACCAACAAACATTTCTACGAAATCTGAACCACTTATGATAAAGAATGGAACTCCTGCTTCTCCTGCAACAGCCTTAGCAAGTAAAGTTTTACCAGTTCCAGGGTGACCTACTAATAAAACACCTTTTGGAATTCTAGCACCCATATCTGTGAATTTTTTAGGATTTTTTAAGAAATCTACGATTTCTTGTAATTCTTGTTTTTCCTCATCAACACCTGCAACATCGTTAAATGTTATTTTATCTTTATCATCTTGATTTACAACTCTTGCTCTACTTTTTCCAAAAGACATTGTTTTGTTACCAGATTGTCTTCCTCCCATAGATATAAACCAAAATATTAAAAATATTATTAATAATCCAAGTGGAGCTATTACTGAAAAAATTGTAACCCATACAGATTGAGATTCTTGTTCAACTGTTATTTTGCCTTCTTTCATAGGCTCTTGAACATTATCCATAAAACTTTTTAAATCTGGTATATTTACTTTTTTTTGTGATGTTCCATCATTAAATTCTACCATTGCAGAATATCCATCTGCATTAATATCAATAGTTGAAACCTGTCCTGCGTTAATTTTTGAAACAAGCTCTGAATACGTAAATTTTCTGTCTGAATTATCATATATTGCTGTAACTCCAACAATTAAAATTACTCCTATAATTAGCCATACAGCTAGTGTTTTTATGCCATTTTTCAAATCATTTCCTCCTTTTATGTTAGTATTTTTCATTAGTTAAAACGAATTTCTCCTAATTATAATAACATACAAAATATATTTTTACTCAAATATATTATATAACATAGTTTCATTTACAATTCAAGCATTTACACAAAAGTTTCACAATTACAAGGTTTGCATGAACATTATTACTTTTCAATTTTTTTGTATACATTTTTAATTATAGTATATCTTTGTTCAATTATATTTAAATAAAAAGCTTTTCTCTTCTCCGATATATAGCTTATTCCACTAATAAAATCATTTATTTCATTTATATTAATCTTTGAAAAAATTTCTTTAACTGCATTATTGCAGTCCTCATTATTCATACCTTTTATATATGCCATATAATTAATTTTCTTTCCATCTTCTTTTAAACATGAATAACAATTAATTGCCAAATTCTTTAGTTCTGTATCATTTAAACTTTCAATTTCTTTATCTTCAATCATAGGATTTAAGCAAGATCCACAGTCATAAATAGGCGCAAAAGTAACTTTTTTTGTTTTTTTATTAACCAAAAAACCCCAATTTCCGTTATGCCTATCTGTATTGCCTATTAATGCATCAACAACAAACATTTTCCAAAATTTTAATTTTGTATCGCTTGAATTTATCATTTTACATTCTTCAATAACATCAATTATATCAGATAACTCAGTATCTATTTTTTTATCTGGATTTGTACTTAATGCTAATCCTTCAAATTCAAATAATTCACTATCATCAGAGGTGAAATCTTCACAAGCACACACTATTTTTTCTTTTCCATTATAATTATATTTACCTAAAATAGTATTTTGAGTTTCAAACCCTATCATTTTAAAAATGTTACTTCCAATATATTCTGAAAACGCATTATTAATATATGAAATGTTTTTATTTTTTTCTCTAATAGGATCAGGAAATTTTACAAGATACTTTTTTCCATTATAAATTAAGGTCTTCTTTTTTTCAGACCCCTTATAATTATTAAATTCTTCTGTAGCATTTGAAAAATCAATCATCGCTCATTATCACATAATTAATAATAAATAATTTACATTAATATTTATTATTAATTCCTTTCCTTTTATTTTTTACAAGTATAACACACATTATACTTTAGATATAGCAATCATACCCTTTTTTACAAAAATTTTTAAATTTTTATTAGGTGTCAAATATTTATTTCCTATATTTCTTTCACATAATTTAATAACATCTTCAATATGAACTTTTTCTATTCCCTTTGTAGTATTAAAAAGCTTAGCTACACTTTTTAATATTATTTTTGCTTTTATAAAACTATCTAAGTTATTGAATTTTCTTAAATCTAACTTAATATCACTTTCATTGTATGAAATTAAAGTATTTTTAAACTCTTTATCAACAACATTATCCACAAAATTGCTTTCTTGTGTTGCTAAATCCGATAATCTGCTAATTGATTCAATAATATTAGGATTAAATTCCTTTTCAATATATGGAATAAGCAAATTTCTAACTTTGTTTCTAGTATACACATTTTCCTTATTAGACTCATCAAACTTAGGATTAAGATTTTCATCAACACAATACTGTTCAATACTTTTTCTATCAATTTCAATCAGAGGCCTAATAAACTTACCATCTCTAACAGGTTCAATTCCTTTAAGACCTGAAACCCCAGACCCTCTCATAATATTCATAAGCACAGTTTCAGCATTATCATTTTTATTATGAGCAATAGCAATTTTATTTGCACCAACCTTATCAAAAATCTCATCAAAAAAATCATATCTAACATTTCTACCAGCTTCCTCACAACTAATCTTAAGTTTTTCCGAAAGCCCTACAACATCAACCTTTTTAACAAAGCACTCAACATCATTATCTTCACAAAAGCCCTTAACAAACTCCGTTTCCGAATCAGCCACAGCCCTAATCATATGATTAACATGAGCCACAACTAATTTAATATTAAACTTCTCCCTAAGCTTAATAAGAGCTCTAAGCAAGCTCATAGAATCCGGCCCCCCAGAAACTGCCACAACAATACAATCACCAGAGCAAATCATATTAAATTTTCTAATAGTTCTCAAAACTCTCTCATCAAACTCACTCAAAAAAATCAAACCCCCTCATTTTTGCAAAAACCTAATAATCCTTCGCCAAATTAGCAAATTTAGTATAACTTCCAAGCCAAGCAAGCTCAACAGTTCCAGTAGAACCAGCTCTGTGTTTAGCAATAATAACTTCCGCAATATTTTTCTTTTCACTATCTTCATTATAGTAATCATCTCTATATAAGAACATAACAATATCGGCATCCTGCTCTATCGCACCAGATTCACGAAGGTCAGAAAGCATAGGTCTATGATCTGGACGTTGCTCAGGCGCACGGGATAACTGTGATAATGCAATTACAGGAACATTTATTTCTTTCGCTAATATTTTTAAAGATCTACTAATTTCAGAAATTTCCTGCTCACGGCTACCACCTTTTTTGTTACTACCTTGAACAAGCTGTAGGTAATCTATTACAACTAGACCAATATTTTTTTCTAATTTTAATTTCCTACACTTTGCACGAATTTCCATTACAGATATACCAGGTGTGTCATCTATGTATATACCGGTTTGAGAAAGCTCTCCAGATGCTGTTGCAAGTTTAATCCAATCATCATCTGCAATTCTACCTGTTCTAATACTATTTCCATCAACCATAGCAACACTACCCAAAATTCTGTTAGCCATTTGCTCCTTTGACATTTCGAGACTAAATATAGCAACACCAACATTTGCCTGTATTGCTGCATTTGTAGCAATATTTAATGCAAATGCAGATTTTCCCATAGCAGGTCTTGCAGCAACTAGTATTAAATCTGAATTATGAAGACCAGCTGTTTTATTATCTAAATCTATAAATCCAGTTGGAACACCAGTTACATGTTGTTTTCTATTATACAAATCCTCAAGCTCAGTAAAAGAATCTACTAAAATATCTTTAATAGATGAGTACCCTGTTTGATTTCTTTTTTGCATAACATTAAAAATTTTCTTTTCAGCACTATCCATTATATCTTCAACATCTTGAGTTGGGTCATAACCTAAAGAAATTAAATCATTTGCTGTTTTTATAAGAGTTCTTAATGTTGATTTTTCTTCTACTATTTTAATATATCTTTCAACATTTGAAGTAGTAGGAACTTTATCTGGTAATTCTGCTAAATATTCCAATCCTCCTACTGCCTCAAATTTTCCCATTGCACTTAATTCAGATTTTAATGTTATAATATCAATTGGCTCTGCTCTATTATATAAATTAAGAATCGCTTTATAAATTATTTTATTATCTTCTCTATAAAAATCATCTTCTGTTAGAGTTTCAACTGCAGATATTACAGCATCTTTATCTGTTAGCATACATCCTAAAACTGCCTGCTCTGCCTCCAAATCATGTGGTGGTACTTTATTAAACTCCATTTTTTACTATTCCTCCTAGACAGATTTTGAGTAAAAAAATATTGCTCATACGTACTTTAGAATTCCATATAGCAATATTTTTTCTCATGTATTTTGGCTTATTCTGAAATAACTTTTACCTTTAATTTTCCAGTAACACCTTCAAATAATTTCATACTTATATCAAAACTACCTAAATTTTTTATGTTTTCATTAAGTATAATTTTCTTTTTATCAATATCTATTTTGTATTGTTTTTTAAGCTCTTCTGATATTTCTTTTGATGTTACTCCACCAAATATTTTTCCGTTTTCTCCTGCTTTTACTTTAATTGTTAATGTTATATCATCTAATTTTTTAGCTATTTTTTCGGCATTTTCTTTATTAACATCTTTTTTATATTGTTCAGACTGTTTTTTAGCCTTTAATTTACTCATATTTTCGTTATTAGCTTCTACAGCTAATTTTTTTGGAAATAAAAAATTACGTGCATAACCATCACTTGCATTTATTATTTCATCTTTTTTTCCAACGCCCTTTATATTATCTAATAAAATTACCTTCATAATTAACACCTCTACTTTTGAATTGGATTATATCATTTATGTGTATGATTTTCAATAGAAATATTTTGAAAACTTTTTGAAATATTTTTGTAATATTTGAAATCATATAATAAACATATCTATATTAAAATAGGCTATCAAACTATCATTAACTATAAAAGAATAGGAACGTAAATTTGAAGTGAACCCCAAATAGTTTTTTATTATTAGTCTACTATTTAGAGTTCACTTCAAATTTACGTTCCTATTCTTTTATCATTTATTATTTCTGATTTGCTTATATTACACATCAAAATATTTTTTTACCTCATTATACACTTTATCAACTTTTTCTTTTTCACCCTCAATTGCAGCAACCTTCATTGCTGGTTGTGTATAATTATCAATTTCAAATTTTACTCCATCTTTAAAATATACATATCTTTTTCTTTTAAGCTCTTTATGAAAAGAAAAATTTAACATTCCTAACATAGAATCTACAAATTCCGTATTGTTTGTTACATCTATTTTTCCAGATTCCCTTAATATTTTTAAAACATCATTTGAATCATTTTCATCTTTTAAATCAAAAAAAATCTTTTGATTTCCATCAACTTTATTTTTTGTGACTCTTGCTAAAAGTTTGTCTTTATTTTTATACAAAGTTCTTATTTGGTCATATTCGCTTTGTTTTTCATATCCGTTTTTTTCACAATACTCTAAAAACGGTGTTATATCATTAACTTTTGAACTATATTCATATTCATTAAACATAATATACATTCTCCTTTAAAATGACAAAAAAATAAAATTAAGAAAATGTATATTATATGAATAATTCTACAATTCTTAAATTCTAAAAGAAATTATAACATTTATGAGCATACTTTTCAATACAAATTTACACTTTTTCTAAAAAAATTTTCAAATATTTTTCAAAAAAAAACAACGGAGGTACTAAAATTTTTAGCACCTCCTGGAATTTAATATTTCAAGTTAGGATTGGGATATACAAATCGAGTCATCAATTGGCATTCTGGGAAACCACATTGATAGTTACAGCACGTTTCCGCACTATTATCAGCTGAATGAACTAAGTTCATAGCCAATGGTACCCATTCAATATTCTTTCCATCATACCATTTCACAACTCTTCCACCCCAATCAGGTGAATAATTGATTCTAATACTTCTTTTCCGAATCAAAATATCCTCTACATGGTCTTGAATTAAAAACATGTAGTTTGGACCATATAAATGTCTAATATATTTGTAACCATCTGGATGAAATATATACATTTTAGAAAAACCTAAACTTTTACTTTCACCCAAATTTACCATATAGCCTCCTGTATGCCTATGGTCTGCACACAAAAGCTCTTTAAATATTTCTTCTTTACCAATATAAAACGACGATGTTTTCAGCATTGCAAGATTAAGCTTATGCTCATAAAAGAATCTTGGAGTTAATTCATCAATTCTATACTTTTCTTTAAATATTATTGCGTATTTTTCTCCTTCTAATCCCATTTTCTTTTTTTGGGCAGATATCCACTGAATAATCTCCAATTGTCTTTTGTATGTTCCCTCCTGTGTCCTCAAAATTTCAAGCTCTCTACTCAATATTGAAATTTGTTTATTCGCATACTCAAAACTTTCAGAATCAATCAGTTGAAAATCCTCATTTGTAGCTCTGTTTAATATCGAATCTACATATCCCTTTAATATTGGATGTTTTTTAGCAAATTCTTCTATATGCCAATCTGCAATGCACGTTATTTTTCCGATTTTCAATTCATATGCCAGCAGTCTTAAAAGTTCTAATTTGTTTTTTAAATCTCCTTTGACTATAACATATTGTTTATACCATGGAGTGCCCAGTTTTTCTGCCTTTCCACACATATACCCAACATATGGTGATGGATCAACTTGATAACAAACATCATTATTATCATATACAAGCAATATAAAATGCTTTGTAGTTGCACGCTCGGTTTCAAAAAAGTTTGACTTTGCAAATACAACATGATGCTTTTCTCCAATGCAATTGAAGATCAAATAATCTTTCAAAACATTGCATGCAGTGTATGAATCACCCATCATCGTTTTTCTGTCATTTTCAGGGTTTGGTGTATGAACAGTGTACATTGTTTGCCGGACCATATCACAAGCGACTTGCAACTTTTCCTCAAAATTTAATAAGTTAAATTCTTTGGTAAAAACTGTCTGTCCAAATACATCCCGGTTTCCTGAAATTGGCTTTAATTCTGATAACATCGGTAAAAGTTTGCTCATAGCTATCCGCCTTCCTAAATTATTGCACATCATTTAGAATTTATAAAAAAATCCATAAATTCAGTACATATTTTCTCAAAATCGTATGTTTCCTTAAGCTTTTTTTGAGACAGCTTGTTAAAATTTTGAATATTTTCGGTGGTGAAATTTCTGCTTATTTTTTCAGCCGACTCCTGCATATTCTCTAAATTAACAAGAACTCCGTCTTTTTCATCATTAATCTGCTCATGTAAACCTCCTATATCATTTGCTACAATGAGTATATTACTTTTATTAAGCTTTCTGACCTGATTAACAATTAATCCAAATATTTCCTTTTTTGATGGTATCAACAAAATCATATTTTTATTGTAGTGATTTAGTATATAAAAAGGAAAATCAAATGGAACATCAACGTATAACTTTGAATTTGTAGCCTTTGCTATATACTCATATTTTTTTATAATGGGTTGTCCCTTATAATATGATTGAGCTATAACAACAGGATTTACACCTATAATATTTCCTAAAAACATTGCCGCATCAATATTTTTATATTCTTCAGCTCTACCAAAATCCATAATAATTGCATCTTCTTTTTCAATATCATTAAATAATCTGGCCATTTCATCTGTTTCTTGATAAATTGTTTGCTGAGATAATATTTCACCATTAATAATATTTATAAGTTTGCTTTCTTTTAAAGAATATTGATTAATCATATGCATAGAAATATATCTTCCAGTACCACCCAAGTATGAGTTAGTATTTTGATTGATATAATTTACGGCTTGTTTTTCCCAATCAATTCGTGCTTGTAAATCATCCTCACCATCTTTTATTGCAGAATTTACCTTATGTATTTTTCCAGTAGAGTGTGGAATCCATATTTTATAATTTTTATTAGATGAGTTTAATAACTCATTTAGTCCCGCAAATGGTGTGTCATTTGAAATTGTTAATACTAAATCATAATTTGAAATATTCAAACTATTAATAGCATTTGCTGTATTTTTTGAAAGTAATTTCCAGTCTTTTATAGTTCCATAATTAACTGCACCATTGCTACCGTTTGATATTTGAATAATATTAACATTTTTCATCTGTTTATGCACTTCATGTGTATATTTAGAATATCCAAACGAATTTGAATGATATTCGGGAGTATATAAATTTATTGCATATTCATATCCCCTTTTTTCCAAAATCATTTGAAACATTTTTATATACCTTTTTACGATTGTGCCTACACCAGTGTAATGGCTAATTATGCCATCATGAGCACATAAATTAATTAATAATTTCATGAATAATCTCCTCCATGTTTTTTTGGTGATACTCAATTATTTGTAAATTTGAAGAAAATTTAATACAATTCTTCAAAGTTACTTCCTCTAATATTTTTTGATTTTCAATTGAACCATATGGGTCTTTTGGATTTTCGAACGGAATAAAATATTTTTTTGCTTTTGTTGTAAGATAAATAATTTTTACATTTTTTTGACCATATAAATTTTGTATGCTATTAAACCAAGTTTCTACATCATCTTTAGAAAAAGATTTGTCTAGCATAGCCCTAACTTGATTGTATGAAAGAGTACTTATTGGGCCCCTATCAATTACAATAGTTCCAGAGCAGTATGAATTGATTTTTTTATTATCATTGACTATAAATATATTTTGATTAATTGGCGTTTTTTCTTGTAAATTTACTATTATTTCGTCAACAGTATGTATGTTTTTATTTTTTTTGAGTTTTAAAGCATTTACTAGCGTTGTTTTACCAACTCCTGGCAATCCCTCTAAAAAAACAATTTTACTTTCTGAAGCACCATACTCATTCATAAATAAAACTCCTTTCTAAAAAATTAAAATTATAGATTATAATAGAATGTATTATAACCAAATTTTCATTGATTTTATCATACTTTACCGCATTTTTCAATAACTTATAAACTTTTACTTCCAAATATTAACTTTGATTTTGTTTTTTATTTATGTTAATCTGTTATTAGTAAGATTACATTTATGGAGGATTATTATGAAATTAATTACTAAATTAATGAAAATAGAGCCTAAAATAAAAAAAATAACCAAATTTATGCTTATTGTTTGTTTACTTCTAGCATTGCTTTCAGCTTTTATTTTATCAATGTATCATTTTACATATATTATTTTTCAATATAATTTAGGAATGACTTTATTGCGTATAAGCATATTTTTAGCTGTTTCAGCAATTATTTGTGCACTTGCATTTAGTCGTATAAAAAAAGATTTGGAATAACGACAAAAGACTAGGTCTAACCACCTAGTCTTTTTGTTGCGTTATATACATTTACATCAAAGTTAATAGCCCTTAGGCTAAATATAGAATACTCTACTTACAATGATATGTCAATACAAAAGTTTTATTCGTATTTTCTTTATTTATTAAGCTCTTCTAAGAACATTTTATTAAGCATTTGTGGATTTGCTTTTCCCTTTGTTGCTTTCATTGCTTGTCCTACTAAGAATCCTAGTGCTTTATCTTTTCCAGCTTTATAGTCTGCTATTGATTGTGGATTTGCTTCTAAAACTTGTGTTACAACTTCTTTTATAGCACCTTCATCAGAAATTTGAATCCATCCATTTTTCTTTATTATTTCTTCTGGATCTTGTGGATTTTCAAATAATTCTGTTACAACCTTTTTAGCTATTGCTGAACTTATTGTTCCTTTTTCAATTAATAAAATAGTTTTTCCAAGCTCTTCAGCTGTAAATGGTATTTGGTCTGGTTCCATTTCTTTTTCATTTAATATTCTTGAAATATCTGATAAAATCCAGTTTGCTGACAATTTTGGATTCCCACAAACTTCTTTTGCACCTTCAAATAAATTAGATAAATATTTTGAAGCTGTTATTAAGTTTGCATCTTTTTCAGATAATCCATATTCAGACATATATCTAGATTTTCTACTTTCTGGTAATTCTGGTAAATTATCTTTTATATTTTGAATATATTCTTCAGATAAACGAATTGCTACTAAATCTGGATCTGGGAAATATCTATAATCTTGAGCATCTTCTTTACTTCTCATTGGGAATGTTCTTCCAGATACATCGTCCCATCTTAAAGTTGTTTGCTCAATTACCCCACCTTCTTCTAGTACATCAATTTGTCTATTTGCTTCATAATCAATAGCTCTTACTATTGATCTAAATGAGTTCATATTTTTCATTTCTGTACGAGTACCAAATTCTGTTGCACCTTTTTTTCTTACAGAAACATTGACATCTGCACGAAGTGAACCTTCTTGCATTTTACAGTCAGATACTTCAATATATTCAAAAATTGATTTAAGTTTTCTTAAATATCTTTCAGCCTCTCCTGCTGAACGAATATCTGGTTCAGATACAGACTCAATTAATGGTACACCAGCTCTGTTTAAATCAACTAAACTACCTCCACCAAACTCATTATGATTTAATTTTCCTGCATCTTCTTCAATATGAATACGAGTTAAACGTATTTTTTTAGGATTACCTTCATCATCTTCAATTTCTACATATCCGTGTTCACAAAGAGGTTTATCAAATTGTGATATTTGATATGCTTTTGGAAGATCTGGATAAAAGTAATTTTTTCTATCATTTTTACTATTTCTTGAAATTTCGCAATTTGTAGCTAAACCTGCTTTTACTGCGTATTCAACAACTTTTTCGTTCAATACAGGTAATGTACCAGGCATTGCCATACAAATTGGACAACAATGTGTATTTGGCTCTCCACCAAATTCTGTAGGACAACTACAAAAGATTTTTGTTTTTGTAGAAAGCTCTGCATGAACTTCAAGTCCTATTACTATTTCATAATCACTTCTTGACATATAATTAGCTCCTTTCACGCAAAGTGAGAAAAGGGTTATATTTTTAGTTGTTTATTTAACTAATTTTTTATAGACTGTCCCAATTTCCCATTTTGGGGAAATTAGAACCGTCCCCTTTTCCCTTTTTTTCTTTTATCTATTTTTTAAATTTTGGTTTGTAATTTTTTCTGAAGTTTGTTGCTTGTTCGTAGGTGTATGCTGCATTTAGTATTGTTTCTTCTGTGAATTTGTTTCCTATTAGTTGCATACCTACTGGCATTCCTTTGCTGTCTACTCCACATGGAATTGATATTCCTGGAAGTCCTGCTATGTTTACAGATACTGTACAGATATCTGCTAGATACATTTCTAATGGATTGCTTGATTTTGAACCTAATTCGAATGCTACTGTTGGTGATGTTGGAGTTAATATAACATCATATTTTTCGAATGCTTTTTCAAATTCGTTTGTTACTAATGTACGAACTTGTTGAGCCTTTTTGTAATAAGCATCATAATAACCTGAACTTAATACATATGTTCCTAAAATAATTCTTCTTTTAACTTCTGGACCAAATCCTTCGCTTCTTGAATTTACATATATATCTTTTAATTTTTCAAAGTTTTCTGTTCTGTATCCATATCTGATACCATCAAATCTACCTAGGTTAGAGCTTGCTTCTGCACAGGCAATTATGTAGTATGTTGCTAGTGAATATTCTGCAACATCTAATGAAAATTCCTCTACTTCTGCTCCTAGCTCTTTATATTTTTCTATTGCCTCTTGTAATTTTGCTTTAACTTCTTCATTTATACCTTCACCAAAGAATTCTTTTGGAACACCAATTTTTAGACCTTTAACATCATTTTTTAATGCTTTAGTATAATCTACTTTTGGTCTTTCTATTGATGTTGTATCTTTTGAGTCATGTCCTGCTATTAAATTTAAAAGCATTGCACTATCATAAACATCTTTTGTGATTGGTCCTATTTGGTCTAAAGATGAAGCAAATGCTACTAAACCATATCTTGAAACTAAACCATATGTAGGTTTTAATCCTACAACACCACAAAAAGCTGATGGTTGACGAATAGATCCTCCTGTATCACTACCAAGAGCCCAAGGTACCATACCTGCTGCAACAGCTGCTGCAGAACCACCTGATGAACCACCTGGTACTGTATTTAAATTCCATGGATTTTTTGTTTTCTTAAATGCTGATGTTTCTGTTGAACCACCCATTGCGAATTCATCCATATTTAATTTTCCTAGGTTTATTAAACCTTCATTATTTAATTTTTCGATAACTGTTGCATTATATGGTGAAACAAAGTTCTCTAGCATTTTTGAGCTACAAGTTGTTTTTATACCCTTTGTGCATAAGTTATCTTTTATTCCAATAGGAATTCCGGCAAAATTTGATTCTATTTCCCCATTTTTTACTTTTTTTTCTATTTCTTTAGATTGCTCTATTGCTTCATCTGTTAAAGTTGTTACAAAAGCTTGTACATCTGGCTCTTTTTCTGCAATTCTATCTGCATATGCTTTTGTTATTTCTGTTATTGTTAGCTCTTTAGAAGCTAATTTTTCTTGAAGTTCATGTACTGTAAGTTCTGTAATATTCATTAAATTTCCTCCCTTCGCATAATTCATCTGCATTAATAAATTTGATGATTTTCGAACCTTATGAAATGTCATTTTTAATTATTGTATAACTTTTGGTATTTTAAACATTCCTCTTTCTTGTGCAGGAGCATTTTGAAGCAATGCATCTCTATCACCGAATTCTACAATTTCATCTTTTCTGAATACATTATATTTATCATTTGCACCTATTGTTTCTCCTAAACCATCTGTTGGTGCATTATTTACTTTTTCTGCGAAATTTAATATATCTTGTAAATGTAATAAATATGTATCAACCTCTTCATCTTTTAATTTAAGATGTGCTAAATTTGCTATGTGCAAAAGTTGTTCACGACTAACTTGCATGGTATCATCTCCTTTTACGAATTTGTTCAACATTATATAGCTTTTTTTTGAAAAAAACAAGACCTAAATTTGAATCTTGTTGTCAATGGGGACGGTTCTGATTGACAACCTTGACAATTGTGTCAGTGGGGATGGAGCCTTTTGACACATTTTTCTTATATATAAGTGGTAACAGAACTTTTTGATGCCCTCTTACTATTTCATTAAGTTTCATATTTTAGGTATTGAATTATTATTTCATTATGGTAAAATAATATCAAATTTATGGATTCTTAGGAGGGATTAATTATGAACTTTAATAAATGTAAAAGATGTGGTTGTTTTTTTGTTGCAAATGGTGATACTTGTCCTGTCTGCACAAAAAAAGATAATAGTGATATTTCAACTTTGAATAGTTACTTTGCAGAGAATGAAAATACTCATTCTATTTCAATAAATAATTTGGCAAATATTACTGGAGTTTCTACTAAAAATTTGGCCAGATTTGTTGATGAGAAAAAATTGGACTATTGGAAACATATTAATTTATAGGTGTAATAAAATGCACTTAAAAAAACAGAATATTCCTGACGTTGGAATATTCTGTTTTTTTGCTATATTTTATTACATCAAAAAAGTTGTCAAAAAGAACCGTCCCTATTGACATCCCTGTTGTTGGAATATTCTGTTTTTTTACTGTATTACATCAAATGGTTGTCAAAGAGAACCGTCCCCATTGACACATATTGTTATTTTTAGCAGTGCCTAATTTATTTAATTTAATTTGTATATCATATAGCTTTTCTCCATTTTCATCTATAGCTGTGTTTGTAGATGGCATTGCATTTTCTTTTTGGGTTTGCTCTAAGTTTTGTGCTTGCACATCTGCCTTACTTAATGTTGTTTTTAAACTATTTGTATGTTGTTTATTTATTTTTAAACTAAATATACCTACAAAAATAATTAGCATTATATGCTAAATTTCCGTAGATAAAATTAATGGAGCATAGCCTTTTGCTATGCTCCACTTTTAATTAATAATTATCTTTTTTTAATAACTTTTTTAATTAATAATCATCTAATTTATAACAATTTTTTAATTAATAATTATCTTTAAATTTAATATTTATCTTTTGAATCAAATCTTTTTTCCAATAATTACTTTTTTGAATTGAACTTTTTTATTAATAACTATTGTGAATAAAACCTTTTAATTAATAATCATCACTTTTTACTTTTTTTGTACTTAAAATTCTTTATCCTTTGTCCATAAGCTTTACTTTCCGTAGTTTTTCTTTGGATTTTATAAAATTTTATCTTTTGTTTTTTATTTTTTTATCTTTTGTTTTTTTTACTTTTTCTTTTGTTTTTAGTTGTACTTATTCTTTTGTAAATTCTTTTTTAGTAAGCTTACACTTCCTACTAATGCTGTTAATACTACTAGAATAGCTAGCATGTATTTTAGGTCTTGTGAACCTGTTTTTACTGTTAACATTACTGGCGCATCATCTATGTCATCTTCACCAGGAACATTATTGTTTGGCGTTGAGTCTATATCTGGTGTTCCGTAATCGTTATGATCTTTACTTATTTCTGCGAAATTTATTTTTACACCCAAGTTTGTTGGTGAATTAATCCATTTTAGAACAATTATTACTTCTGCACTTTCTCCTGGTTGTAATAGTTTGTCTTTTAGTTCATCAGTCACAACTGTGCCATCTTCAAGCATTTTCCAATTTGGATTATCTGCTTCTTCAAATTCTAATCCATCTGGTATTCTATCCTTTATTTCCTTAGCATATCCTGCAATTTCTCCTTCGTTAGTAATTCTAACTTTATATTCAAATTTAACTACTACTGAATTTATTTTGCTCTTCTTTAGGTCTACTTTTACTACTTCTTCAGGGTCATCTTCTGCATGATGTCCTGTTTCTGTTACAAATGTTTGTCCATTTTCTGTTACCATTGTATTGGTTACCCATTTACGTAATGCTAAGTCGAAGTATAGAACTCTAACTTTTTCAATATCTTCGTCATCTTCACCTTTCCATTCATTTGGTGTTGAATCACGGTCTTCTCTGTGAATTCCTTTTTTGTCAGTTTGCTCGCTTATTTGAGCATGATTGATTAAAATTCTATCAGATGTTGTTGGCTCTACTACTTTAAATGCAATTTTAACATCTTTATATTCAGGTGTATCAAATGTTGTTCCATCAGGACGTTCAAAAGCTAACATTAAGTTTTGTCTCTTTTCTGTTTCTTTATCTTTTGAACAATAATGTGTAACAACAGATTTTACCTTTGAAACATCCAATGTTTCTTTTCCTTCAGCATCAAGCATTTTCCATTCATACATTTTATTAGTTTCATTATATGGTATAAACTCTAATCCTTCTGGAATATCATCTTTAATTTGAGTTGCATATCCATCTTTACTTCCTTCATTATAAATTCTTATTGTATAAATAACTGTATCATTTGTGTGAACAATTACTGGCTCTTTTGTATGCTTGTAATCTGCTGTAGTATTTTCTTTATTTTTTAGTGCTGTAGCATCTACTTCAGGAATTCTGTCTGTAATTATTTGTTTATTTACTCCTGTTATAAATTTACGTAATGCTAAATCCATATAAGTTACTCTAATGTACTCAACGTCTTCATCATCTTCACCTTTCCATTCGTTTGGTGTTGAATCTCTATCCCTTACAGGTTTACCTCTGTCATCTTGGTCATCTGATATTTGTGCCTCATTTTTAATTATTTTTGCCCAATCTTGTTTACAAATAACTTTAAAGTCTACTTGTACATATTTTGTATCTAATTTTTCTCCATTAAAAGCATTAAGTATATTGTCATCGCCATTTTCTTTAGATAAATAATCACTTACAATATATTTAGCTTTTTTAACATCATCTGTTTCTTTATTATTTTCATCTAATAATTTCCAATTAAATTTTTTGTTTATTTCACTATCCTTTACATATTCAAGACCTTCTGGTATATCATCTTTTATTAAAGATGCATATCCAGATACAGTTCCTTCATTGTAAACAGAAATTGTATAAGTAACAATATCATCTACAGATACTTCTACAGGCTCTTTTGTATGAGTATAAGTTGCTGTTGTAACATCATCAGGTTTATCTCTTAAGTCTTTAATATTAATTAAAGGTTCACGAGCATATTTTAAGTCTGCTGAATTGTCATCTACAGTATCTTTTTGCTCTTCATCATTATTATTTCCTTCCTGGCTATCATCTGTTTTTTCTTGACCTTCATCTTTTGTAGTTTCATTATTTGTTGATTCATTATTAGTTACCTTATTTTTATCTTCTGTGTTTTCGCTATTTTCATCTTTTGTACTTTCATTATTTTTGTCTTGTGTATTTTGTTTTTTATCTTCAGTATCTGTATTATCTTTTAGCATTTGTTCGTCATTTACAGCTGTAATATATTTTCTTAGTGATAAGTCGAATGCTTCAACAATAACTTTTTCAAAATCATCATCATCTTCTTGTCCAGGTACATATGTTTTATTTAATTCGTCGTCTTTGTACTTAGACATTTCTTCTGATGTTTCTGGAATTTTAACATTGTTTGTTACTGAATCCCTATCCACTATTTCACTTGTTCTATCATCAGCCTTGCTTAAACTAATTTCTGCTATATTAGTTAATACAGTTTTTAACTTAGCCTTTTCAGAAACTCTACATTTAATTTGAATTTCTTTACTATCTAAATCTCCAGTTACTTTATTTTTAGCTTTAATTAAATTGTCAACACCATTTTCATCAGCATATGCTTTTGATAAATTCTTTGTTCTTACAGTTCTACCAGTTTCGTCATTTTCATCAAGTGACCAACCTCTTTCTTTATTGAAGTCGTCATCAACAAATTCTAACCATTCTGGTAAATGATCTGTAATTTCTTCAGCATATCCATCAATTTCCCCTTCATTATAAACTCTAAGTGTATAAATAACTTCTTGCTCTTTATATGCTCTTACTGGATTTTTCTTGTGATTATATACAGCTGTTGTTTCTGTAGGATCTTCTCCATTAGGTCCTTCATTTATTCCATCAGTTATTACTTCTGGAATTCTATCTTTTGTTTCTTCCTCGGTAATTTCACCTTCATTAGTATCTGGATATGCTACAGATGTAATAGATTTTCTTAATGCTAAATCGAAATACTCATTTTTAGCAGTTACTACAATCTTATTTTCATTATAATCAAATGTAACTAATCCGTGATTTTCATCATCAACTAACTCAACCGATTCAACTATATATTTTTCATCATCAAATTTTCCAGTTGTATTTGTTGTTACTTTTAATTTAATTGGTGCATCTAACAACATATATCCTTTTGGTGCAGTTACCTCAGTCAATACAATTGTATATTCTTCAAGTCTATCTCTTCCAATTTCTTCAATTCTAATGTCTTTAATTTCAAGTTTACCATCTTTAACAACTACATTATCTACAGGTAAAATTTGTTCCATTGAATCTACATCTTCTGTAGATTTGTATAAAGTATGTTCCTTACCATCTTTTTCAACATGTATATTAAATACTGCTCCATCTAATGCTTTTTCTGTATAGCTATCAACTTTATTTAAAATTAAGTCATATTTACCTTTTATTCTTTCATTTTTAATAGTTGAACCTATTCCAGTACCAATTGATAAGTCTCCTACATAATCTCCACCTTGTACAGTTTCTAGGTTTTCAATTACATATTTACCATCTCTAACAACAATTTTTATTCTTAAAATAATATCATCTTTATGGTTTTTATATAGCCAATCAAATATACCATCTGTTGAATGTTCATGTAATGTATATGTATATGTTCCAGATTTTTCAATTAAAATATCATTTATTTCAATTACTCCATCAGCTCCATCAACTGTTGATGTTACTAAACCTTCTGTGTTCATATTTTCTAATGTGTTAGCATTTCTTAATTTTACAATATTTTTTCCATCTGATACTGATAAGTCAAATGTTACTCCATTCATTCCCTTCTTATTATCTTTATCTATTTTTCTTAAATGTAATTTATATTTCTGTGGATTTTTTATTGCAAAGTTAAGCTCTGAAATTCCATCTTTTCCTACAGATTGACTAACCTTTACAAAGTTTTTAATTACATCTGTGTTTTCATTAAGTTTTACTTTATTGTTAGAATCTGTATTATTATACGCATACCATTTATTTTCAGTTGGCACTCCATCTTCATCAACAATTTGGAATGTACCATCTGCTTTTACAATTGTATAAACTAAAATCTCTTTATGCGCTAGCACATTGACGAACTCTTCACCAGCAGGTTTTGCCTCTGTTACTAAGTATCTTCTTAAGCCCGCATTAGCATATTGGTCTATAAAGCTTATATTACCATCTTTATCTGTTACTTTTGTTACAACTCCTGTAAATCCATCTGGTGTTTCTGCTTTTATTTCAACATTTTGAAGATTTACTTCGTCATCTCCAAATATCTTTTTATTTACATTAACTCTAATTTTTACAGGGTTTACAACCGTAACATTTACTGTATAAATACTATCTTCTACAGATGTGCTAATATCTTTAATATATTGATTTCTTGGATCTGATTTATCAATTTTAGTATCTGAATCTTTAGGATTATTTATATCGCCATTATACCATTCGTAATATCCAGCTGATTCATTAAACTTACTGTCTGTTATTACAACTTTACCATCACCAGAAATTTTAACATATATTTTTAAGTATGTTTTTTCAAGAATATTTGTATATCTTGCACTAGGTGATGATTTTTCTGTTACATAGTAAATATAATTTCCAGCACGCATTGGTGATTCAGTTTTTTCAATGCCTGATGTAACTTCTCCTTCAAATCTATCACTAAATGTTTTTGTAGAAACATCTTGTCTTCTTACTTTAAAGTGTGAGCTTGCTAAATCATTATTAGAAGTGTCTTTTTTAATAATATTTGTATTTATTTTAACAGGGTTTGTTACAACTACATTTAATGTATAAACATTATTTTGTGGACCAGATACATTTACACTTATAAATTCACTGTTTTCAACTTTTGTTCCATCACGTTTGCTAATATCACCTTTATAAATTTCATAATAATTATCAGCAACTTGGAATTTACTATTTGTAATAGATAATCTACCATTTGCATCTAGGTGAACATATACTTTCATATATTTTCCCTCTAATACATTTACATATTGTTTTCCTGGTGTAGCTGTTTCTGTAATATAATATATGTAATTTCCAGCACGCATTGGAGTTTCATTAATTATTTTTAGCTCTTCATTATTTAATACTTGTTTTATATTACCATTTGAATCTTCTCTGTACGCTGTAAATTTACTACCTTTTACATTGTTTTCAGCAGCATCCTTTTTAATTACGTTAAAGTTATAATTTGTAGGGTTTTCAACTTCAACTTGAATAATGTTTACACCATTTGAATCTTTAGTAATTTCAATATTCTTTACAAATTGATATGCAATATCATCATTTAGGACTGTATATTTTCCATTGCTTACTGAACATATTTCAAACTTCTTGCCGCCTTTTTCTATTATTGTTATATTGCCTTTATTATCAAGTGAAAGGAATAATTTTATTGCTTTATCTTTAAATACATTTACATATGTACCATTCTTATTTGATATACTACTTTCTGTTATATAATAATCGTAAGTACCTGGTAACATATTTTTTTCAGTTATTTCTGTATCATCTGTTACCCCACCATTAAATATCTCATTATCAAATCTTTTAACAACAAATATAGAACCTGTTAAAGTATTATTTGCCGTATCTTTTTTGGTAAGATTCATTTTGTAATTTAAGGTATTTCCAACCTTTAAAACAGTTTTTGGAATAGCTCCATCTTGTGTTTTTAAAGAAACTAAGCTAATAATTGCTTTACCTTCCTTGGTTGCATCTACATTAGTATTGTCCTTATATACATGGAAATGTTTATCAGCAGCTACTGTACTACCAAATTCTGTTCCGTTTTCATCAGAAACATATGTAATTGTTCCATCTCCAGTAATCTTTAAATATACAACTATTTTGTATCCTTCTAATAAATTATTATATATTTCACTTGCTGTTTCAATTTCTGTTATTTCAAATTTATAAATACCAGCACTCACATCTTCTTCTGAAACAGATGCTAAACCATCTTTATCTGTTACTACTGTTTTTGTATTACCACTTATTGAATTTGTAATATTAAATTTAACATTTGGTATATTATTCTCTGAATTTGCTACAACTTTATGTATTCCAAATTCCAATTTAAGTGGATTTTTAACCTCTACTCGTATTGTGTAAATACTATTTGATTCTTGTACATATACTTTTACAAATCTGCCCATTGGTCCTGATGTTGCAACTAAAGTATCTGTATCTTTAGGGTCATCAATATTACCTTTTCTCCATTCATAATAACTTGTTGAATCTTCAAATTTACTATTTGTTAAAGTTACTTTTCCATTACCATAAACTTTAACATAAAGCTTTAAGTATCCATCTTCTAAAATATTGCAATATTTTGTTGCTGGAGAACTAGTTTCTTTAATATAGTAAATATAATTTCCAGCTAGCATTCTGTTTTCAGTTACTTCTACTTTATCATTAACAGCATCATCAAATATTTTATCATTTGAATTTGTTGAAACAACTTGTCTTCTTACTTTAAACTTAGAGTTAGCAAGTGATTTTCCAGTTGTATCTTGTTTTACAATATCTAAATTATAAGTAACAGGGTTTACAACATTTATTACTAAAGTCTTTTCTGTACTTGCTGTACCACGAGAATCTACACTAACTGATATACATGAATCATTATTTATTTTTTTGCCATTTCTTGTAGTTATATCACCTTCGTATAATTCATAATATTTTTCTGAACCAACAAAGTTACTGTTTGTAATAGTTAATCTACCATTTGCATCTAGGTGAACATATACTTTCATATATTTTCCTTTTAAAACATTAACATATTGTGCACCTGGTTTAGAATTATTATTTGTAGGTGTAGAATTTTCTGTAATATAGTATATGTAATTTCCAGCACGCATTGGAGTTTCATTAATTATTTTTAGCTCTTCATTATTTAATACTTGTGTTACATTTCCATCTGAATCTTCTCTATAAGCTGTAAATTTACTTCCATTTACATCTGTTTCAGCCGCATTCTTTTTAATTATATTAAAGTTATATCTTGTAGGGTTTTCAACCTCAACATTTACAACACTTACTTCATTTGCATCTTTTACAATACTTATATCTTTTACAAATTTATAAGCTACATCGCTCTTATCCAAAACATTATAACTACCATCTTTATTTATTGAGCAAACTTGGAATTTCAAGCCATTATTTTCTTTTAATGAAATAGCTCCATTTTTATCTACAGTTAAGCTTAATTTAATAGCTTTATCTTTGAATACATTTACATATATACCTTTATTATTTGTAATGCTCTTTTCTGTTATATAATACTCATATTCTCCTGGTAAAATACCGTCTTCTGAAACTTCAACTTTATCAGTTACTTCACCATCAAATACTTTTTCTGAATTTCTTTTAACTTCAAATAAAGCTCCGGTCAATTCTTTGTCATTAGAATCTTTCTTAATAAGATCGATCTTATATTTTTTAGTATTTGAAACTTTTAATGCTACAGTTGGAATTTCTCCAGCTTCTGTTTTTAGTGAAATTAAATTGATTAAATGTTTAGCTTTATTATCTGCAAGTACATCACCTTTATAAATGTGGAAATACTTATCAGATGGTACGGTACTACTAAATTCAGTTCCATTTTTATCTGAAACGAACTTAATTGATCCATCTCCAGAGATTTTCATAAATATTTTTATTTTGTAATCTTTAAATAAGTTATTAAATATTTCATTATCAGATTCAAGCTCTGAAACATTATATTCATAAATTCCTGCTGGTACTTTATCTGCTTCATATGTAATAGTACCATTTTCATCTGTAGTAAATTCTTTCTTCCCACAACCCCACCAAGTATAATTTTCAATTTGGAAATTAATATCTTTTAATCTTGTGTTTGAGGTTGCATCTTCTTTATAAATCTTAAATGCCAACTTTACTGGATCATATACATTAAAGTTAATTGTATATACATGATCACTTTCTGAGACATTTACATTAACAAACATTCCCATAGGACCATTCGTTGTAACTTTTTCATCAGTGCTCTTTGGATCATCAATATTACCTTTATACCATTCGAAATATCCAGTTGTTTCAACCCAATTACTATTAGCTAATCTAACTCTTCCATCTCCATCTACAATTACATATAACTTAATATATTGATTTTCTAATATATTAGTAAACTTACTATTTGGAGCTTTAGTTTCTGTAATATAGTAAATATATTTACCAGCAAACATTGCACTTTCAATTACTTCAGTACTGCTTGTAGCAACACTTTCGAATCTCTTTTCATTTGTACCAATTGCTGTATTTCCATTTGTCATAGCAACTTCTCTTCTAACTTTAAATTCAGCGTTTTGTAATGTTGAATTACCAGAAATATCAGCATTTAATTTTGTAATGTTCAAACCATAACTTATTGGGTTAACAATATCTATATCCAATTCTTTTTCAAACTTAGAACTATATACATTACTTATAGATACTGAAACATAATCTTTCAAATAATCTGAATTTATTTTTACACCAGATTTTGGATTGCTTACTTCACCTTCGTATAATTCACAATAATTATTTTCAGGATTTGAATATTTATTTACAACAGTCAAATTACCATTAGCTTCATATTTTAAATATACTTTAAAGAATTTTCCTCTTAAAACATTAATATATTGAGCACCTGGTAAACCAGTATCAGAATTTGGAGGTGTTGCTGTTTCAGTAATATAGTATTTATACACTCCAGGCTTGTCTGGTTTTTCTGTTAACACCTGAGAAGGTTGATCAGTTAAAATTGGTGTCAATGTTCCATCTGTATTTTCTCTTATTACTGTAAATCTACTTCCTGAAACTGCAGTTTTTGCTGCATTTCTTTTTATAATTCTAAATTGATACTCAGCGGTATTATCCATTATTACTTCAACAACACTTGTTCCTGTTTCACTTTCACTAACTCCAATTTTTCTTACTAAACTATATTCCTTATCATTTTTGTCCACTAAAGTATATGAACCATTCTTTAATTTATAAAGTCCAAATGAATTATCTACAATTTTTACTTTTTTGTTAGTTTCTGCTTCAATTTCGAATTTAATTACACTATCCATTTTTGTTAATCCCTTTGGAACGCTATATTCACTTAATGTTACTTCATAAACAGTTCCAACAGAATCAATTTCCATACCTTTAATAATAATTTCACCGTTTTCATCAACAGTATATAATCTAGTTCCATTAATAAATTTACCATTTTCATCAGTTACAGCTCTTTTAGTTTCTTTATTTATTATTGATATTTTAAATTGAGCATTTGCAACAATTTGATTTGGATTTACATTTTTAACATACTTTTTAAGATCAAATGTAAATATTATAGGTCCACTTGGGTTTTCCACTTCAACTACGATGTCTGCTACATTTGTTTCTGTATTATTTTCAACTTTTATTGTTACGTTAAACATTTTTCCATCTTTATTTGTAAGAGTTATTGTTTGCTCTGTATCATCACCATTAAGTACATTAATATATCTTTGCTCTTTACCAATAGTTAATAATACACTTGCGAAATATGAGCTCTTAACGTGGTTTTGATATGATGTAACACCTTTTCTAACTTCCAATTGTATTGGATCTGTTAAGCCAATTTCATAGTCTGTATTATCTCCAATACTTTTTTCAGTTAATGTATAATTATCCACTTTATCGCCTTTTTCTGTTGATATATAACCATCACTGTCGCTAAGTCCATTAATATTACTTATACATACAGCCGATTTATCACTTGTAACAATTGTGTCATTAACTTTTTCTTCAGCAGTACCTTGGCTAGTTTTTTGTGTCATCACTCTGCCGAAAGTTACTCCACCTAATGGTTGGCTAGTTCTAACTCCATCTGCATCAACACCATATTTTAGTAAAGAAATTTTATATTTTCCTTCATTTCTGTGTGGGTTTTCTACAATTAATTGTATACTTGTAGCATCTGTTGTTCCTTTTGTAATTCGAACTTTTATATCAATATCTTGTCCGTCAATATTTTTTGTTATTACAATTTCCTTGTACTTTTCATTACTTATTAATTCATTTGATGCAATATCAATTGATCTAGTTTCACTTCCAATTGTTAAAGAAACTCTTTTTACATAATGTAATACGTTTTGACTTTGAACAACTGTTGATCTTGTAATATCAATTTTTATTTTTTCACTTAGACCATTATAATAATCCTCATTATCTCCAGTATTGCTTTCAACCAATGTATAACTATCAGTATCGTCATTGTCGAAATCTTGTTTAGTTATATTAATCTTTCCAGTATTATTATCTCCCCATATTGGAGTTGGACTTGTCGCTCTTGTTGTTATCACATGTGGATGTTGTTCAGAAACATTTACATATTTACCATCATATAATGTTTCAACATTATCGTAACCATTTAAAGAAGCCTTTATCATATTAAATGTAACTCCACCTAATTGTGTTGTTGTGCCATCTTCATTTACTCCTAATTTTACTAAATTAAGCATATATGAACCTTTTTGGTTCTTTTCATTTTCTGTAACAGTTACTTCAAGTATAGCATTAGCATATATTTTATTTCCAACTCGTAGTACTAAATTTCCATCTGTATCTCTAACAACTGTTGCTGTTAAAGTTTTACCATTTCCAGCAAATTCATCTGGTATTGAATATCCTACCGGAGCTGAAGTTTCTTTTATATTTACTGTAAAAACTTCACCCTCAACCATAGAAATTTCATTTCCATCTGCATCAGATAATATTTCTATCTTACCACGTGCATTAGTTATATCTCCACTTTTTGGTGATTTATACACCACTTCATCGCCCCTGTTAATTGTAATATCAAATACTGCATTTGCTATTGGTTTTCCACTACCATTATTTTGTCTTCCATATTTATGAACATGTAAACCAAATTTACCAACAGAAATGTTATTTTCTTTAACAGTTACTAAATTATTTTCAATGACATAATCACCATGATCTTCATTTTCTAATATATAACCATTCTTTTCATCATTTAATTTAGATCTTACATAAAATGTCTTAGTAGCTTCAGATATCTGATATCCTGGTGGTGCTTTAGTTTCTACTACATCAATTTTATACATTTTTCCTTCATCTTCAATATCGATAGATTTATTTAATGTAATCAAACCATTTTCATCTGATGTAGCGCCTGTTTGTTCAGCTAAAACTTTATTTGTAACGTTATCTGTAACTTTTATATCAAATACTGCTCCTGCTAAAGGTTGTGATCCATTTGCAGTTTTAATAACTTTTAATCCAAAGCTACCTTTTAATTTTGGATTTTCAACAGTTATTTTAATTCGTTTTTCGGTATTTCCAACCTTTTCTAAAGCAATTATTATTTGCAATCTAACATCATTAACAGTTTTAGTTATTGTTTTAGTTGGTTCAGTAGCCGAAACTGTAACACTATCACTGCCAACTGTTAAAGTAGCAGATTCAACAGATTTATAAGTTACACTTACATCTTTTTCATCTTTTTCTGATTTTTTATGTACTGTTAAGTTAATTTCATCTTTTATTCCACAATAATATCCACTATTATTATAAGCTTCATCTTCTTTTAAGGTATATTTATCATCAGTACCAATATTATTTAAATCTATATCATTTACAGTCCATATTTTTGAAGCAACGCTTTCATTTGTTGATATTACATATGGATTATTTTTAGAATACTCATTACCTTTTATATCTTTCAATGGTGAACCATCAACTGTTGCTCCAATTAAATTAAATTTAAATCCACCTAATTGTTTTGTAGTTGTATCTTCAGATGATGTCCTACCTCTCTTAACTAATTCAACACTATATCCACCTTCATCAGTTTCCTTAGTATTTTTAACTTCAAATTCGAAAGTTTGTGTTTTTTCATCAAATGTAATTCCAGCATCTTGTAATGACAACTTTTGACCGTTTCTTATTACGCAAGATTCTGAACTTACATCTTTAACAATTAATGAATTACCTTCCTCAACAAATTCTACTGGTATTATAATTTTTCCATTATATTTAACATATCCATTTGGTTCATCTGTTTCTTCTAGTACCCAATAATATCTTTCTCCAATTTGATCTTTATCAATTTTTATGTTTTTAACAGAAATTATACCATTTTTGGTTGATAATTCTTTTCCATTATCACTCCAAATAGCAGATTTTTCTGAACTACTATTTAAAAATACATATGCTGGATATAAATGGAATACTCCCTCATTAAATGAGTTATCATCCCAATAACCATAAGATATTCTAAATTTAGCTGTTTCATTAATTCTTGTACCATTTTGGTCTTTTTTAATTAATCGTATGTTATAAGTACCATTTTTAGGTGTATTTTCTACCTCAACATTAATAGCCTTATTTGTAATTACAACGTTTTTTGCGCAGTTATTATCATCCGATTTTTGCTCTGCTTTTAGCACATACTCATCACCAGATTTTATTGATGTTGCAGTAAATGTTACTATTCCTATTGGAGTATATCCTGTTGGAGCTTCAGTTTCATTAATAGTTATTCTATATGTTTTTCCAACTGATTCAATATTTAATTTATCACTTGGTATTGTAATTTTTCCTTTTGAATTTGTTATCAATGATGCAGTATTTTTATAAATGTCTTTACTTCCATCGTTAATTGTTATATTAAATTTAGCTCCAGCTAAAGGTGTAGTTGTTCCTTTAATATATTTTATTAAATTAAATTCAAAACTTCCCTTCATTTCATTTGGAACAGTTACTGTTACAATATTATCTTTTACAGCTATACTTACAGTTGCCTTTTTTCCATTTTGTAAAGAAACTTGTTTTCGTGTAGTTCCATCTTTAAATGTTGCACTATCTACATAATATGTATTTGAATCTGCATCAAATTTCTTGTTTACAACAAATTCAACACTTTCTGATAATTTAACAAGATTGCTATTTTTTGGTAATTTAACCTCTGTAATTGTGTATGTATCAGGTGTATCAACATTATCTTCATTTATAGTTTTAGCATTATTGCTATCAAATACAGATGCTAAACCTTGGCTATTTGTTGTGTAATCTTTGGCAGTATTTGCACCATCTTTAACACTAAATGTAACACCTGAAACTGGAGAATTATTATCTGATGAATTTACTTTGCGTAATTTTAATTGATATTTTCCAGGTTCGGTTTTTGTGTTTGGTACTTTGACTGTTATTATATTACCAACTCGTTCAATGCTTGCTGTAACTTTTACATTGTTTTCCAATGATACTTGTATGCTATTTACTACTGAATTTTCGCTAAACGATACAGAACCTATAGTATATTTAGTTCCGTTATTTTTTGTTTTTACATATACTGTTATAGAATCTTTTAGTTTAATTAGGTCATTGTTCCCTACGCTTATCTCTGAAATTTCATATTTAAATGTATTATCAGCACTTTGTGGTATTACTTCTCCATCTACAACCAATACTGTACCTTTTGAACCTGCTTCAGAATTTTCACTAGCAGTTACATATCCACCTTTACCATTGACATTAAATTCAACTCCAGAAACATATTGATCATTCTCATCTACTTTTGCAATGTATAAAGAAAATTTTTCTGGTTCATTTGGATATGTAATACTTAGTTCATTTATATCAAAGTTAATTTTTATTCCTAAATTTTCATATCCTACTTTGTTAGACCCTACACTAACAAATGCATTACTTTTTATAACATTTACATTATACTGGCCACTACTACTTAAGGTGAATTCAATAGGAATTACTAATGGTGAACTATTTTTTATATAATCTGTTGGAGCTTTAATTTCAGTAATTTTAAGATAATATTTCTTACTTGATGCGCCACTATTTATAAAGTTTTGAGGTATTTTAATATTTTCAAGGTTGATCACACCATTACGTGTAGAATTTATTTTTGAGATTTCATTGCCATCTTTGTCACTTATTTTATTAATTTCTGTTTGACAGCCCTCGTCTTCATACAATCCAATCGAGAATTCTGCTGGTTCAGTTTTAATTAAATCTCCTTCCTCGTTAACTTTAATTAAATTTATTCCCCAAGTTGGTATTTCATTTCTCCATGTAACAGTTATATCTCCACTATCACCTGCATTTTGTTTAAGCTGAATTGCAACAACATAATCTTTAAAATAACTTTTTGAAGAATATTTTGATTTTAAATATAATGTTTCTCCAGGAGTTAAATATTCCTCTCCATCAATACCTGTAAATGTCGCTGTTATATAATCAATTTCATATTTATTTGTATCTGTATTTAATCGTTTTTTAATAGTTATTCCTAATTCTGTTCCATCTAAGCTTTTATTTAATCCTAAACTTGCTTTTGTTTCTTTTATAACATAGTGATCTGTTTTATCTACATCATTTATTGTAACCATACCACCAGTTATATTTTGAATTTCTGATGCTTTTGTTGTTACAGATGATGTGTTTTCAGAACCATTGTTTATTTTTTTAGTTACACTATATACTGCACTAGCTAAAGCATTTTGATATGTTGCTTCTGTTGAAGCGTAGTTATCTTTTTGTGTATCTGTTAGGCTTTTCTTTACTATGTTCATTTGGTATTGTCCTGATGGTATTTCGTCATCTTTTACTATAAATATAATTTTTTGCTCAACATTATCTCCTTTTTGTGATTCAACATTAATATATATATGGTCATCTAATATTGTTTCAATTGACTCTCCAGAACTCCATACAAGCTTTTTGTAATATTCTCCATCATTCTCGTCATACTTATTATCATCATTTATATCAATATATGCATATATATCTTTTATTCTGTTCTTTTTCTTCAGATTTCCATATGAATAAACTTCTTTTGTAATTTCAAGTTTAATCTTATGTTCATATTTTGTAAATCCATTTGGTGGATCACCCTCTTGTAATTCATATATATCGGATACTGTTTCATTACGTATAATCACAGTATTATTTATTTTTGTAAGAGCTCCTTTCTTTGTTGTTATATCAATTGCTTTCTCTTCTCGTTCTATTATATTCGTACTCGTACTTTTATCTATTATAGAGTTTCCTGTAAATTTTACTCCTCCAATATATTTTTCTTTATTATTTACATCATCAATATTTCCCACTTTTGCTATATCTATTTCATACATTCCCTGTTCAGCAACATTTGCAATAGAAAATATTAGTGTATTAGTTGTTGGCAATATAATAGCTGCGCCGCAATTATTTACTACGTATTGATAAAAATTATATCTTTCATCATTAAATTGTTCATCTTTAGTTGCATTACCATAACCATAATTTCCTGCACCAATTAGCCAATGTAGTATATACTGACCATCCTCAGTTAATTCATTAACTTTCCTTCTATCATTATAAGCACCTGAAAAAGTAATTCCAGTATCTAATGTGCCCTTATCTACATTATAATTTCCTGAATCAGTTAAATACTTATATTTCTTATATCCTCCCAGTTCAAAACAATCTAACTCCTTATATTCTTTTAAGTTTCTTAAAACATTATGTACTATTGCAGGCATGAATGAATTATAAAAGAAATCCGTACCACTTACGCCATTAGCGTCAGTTTCTTTACCATATGGAGAGTTTTCTAGCTGTATCCTTGCCATACGTGTACCTTTTATCTTAAGATTACTTTCTGAATCTATACCCAAATTCTGCCATTCAAATGCAAACTCGAATAATATTAAACTATCCTCATTGCTTTTATAGCCGTCTAATGGCTCTTCATGAAATACAAAAAACCTTTTTGATATCATTGCCTCGGGTTGTGTAATATTTTGTCGATCTATAAGTTTCAATTCATCTCCAGATGTTATTTCCTTATTAGCAGGGAATAACTTTATAAAATCATATAAACTGTTGGGATTTTCCATTTTTTTCTGATCATCTGTATATATGTTTCCTGCATAATCAGTCCAGCCAGATATATATTTAAATTTGGCTCCACTAATTAAAGAATCTTTTATTTTATTGTATTCCTCTAACATATCATTTTCAGTTAATGATTCCTTCTTTGATTCAATATCTTTTCTAATATTTATTAGGTCTGCAGTACTGCTTTTTCCAAGATACACACCATATTCTTTTGAATTTAACGGATCTAATATTTTGGCTTTTAATGTTGCTTCATTCCAATTACCGTTTTGCTCAAGAGCTATTTCACTTATATATTTTCCTTTTTCTTCTCCATTTTTCATAAATTTATTTTTATCTGAATTTTCACTAATTGGAGTCAATGTATTGCTGTTTTTATTATATTGTACTATATAGCTACTAGATACGCTTGACAATGTAGCCTTACCATCTTTATCAATATGTACTTTAGCATAAATATATACACTTTCATCATCAAATATACCTGATGTCATTAGTAATTTATTTGAATCATCTAAGTTTTCTCTTATCCATATATATACGTCATTTTCCTTTTTTACACTTATTGATGGACTATTTTCAGTTCCCTTTGTAGAAATTGACATTTGTCCATTAAGAATTGCATTTTCATTTCCTGGTCTATATGACTCTTTATCTGAAAACCAATAATCCACATTAATTCCACTACTAGAAAGACTTATTCCCTCTAAATCTGAATAGAATAATTTTGTTAAATTCAATTTAACATCTATGCTGTCTGGATCTACAATTGTCGCTTTTAAACTTGTTCCGTCCAACTTTACTTCTTTTACATAATTTGTTTTTTCTGTAGCAGGCACAAATTTACTACCAGATTTTTGCAACTTATATGTTTTATTTGTATCTGGATAATCTATTCTTACAGATAATGTAGGTGAAACTGTTATTTTAGCAACTATGTAATTATTTTCGTTTTGGAAATATCCTTTTGAATATCCATCTACTTTACTTTCTTTAAAATATACATACTTTGTTGTTGTTTCATCGTAATATGCTGTAAATAATTTTGGTATACTACCTGTATTAAATTCAGTAGGATTTCCTGATAGTACTTTAGTTTCATATGTGTCTGATACCCAATATTGAAATGTAGCATTAACATTTTCATCATTATCAGTATTTCTTTTCGTTATATCTAAACTTATTTCTCTAGGTTCAGGGTTATCCTTTAAATTAAATATGCCTTCTAATCCATTTACTGTTACTCCATACTCTTTGCCATCTGAATCCTTTATTTTTCCCCATGTTACCTTACCACTATTATCAATAGAAATTGTAGCATAGCTATTTCCATCAAATTTAGCTTCATATCCAGTTACTTTTTGCTCTTCTAAATATAATCTATAACTTTTTCCTCTTTCTAAATTACTAATAGTAACTTTATTTCCGCTATTTGCAACTATTTGACCATTTTTTATTGATGAGTTACCATTTTGAGTTGTTAACTTATACTTGAAGGTTGCATTTACTTTTTTATTGCTGTTTCTTGAGCTCACTTTGTTTACACCAAATGAGATTGTACCAATATTATCATTAGCAACTTGGAATGCCCATATTGGTCCAATTTTTTTACCTGTTCCATCTAAGCTCATATCTGGATCACCATTATTTATTGTAACTCCTGTTGAACCAGCATTTTCAATTCTCCAATATTTATTAGTACTACTTGTGCTTACTACATGTCCTCTGTTTTTTTCTTCTATTATTCCCATATTTATCAGAATATTTGCTGCTTCATTTGCATTTGTAGTGCCTAAATTTCCTATACATATCCAAGCATGGTTTTGTTTTCCTGTTGACCAATCTCCACTTCTCCATTGTGAACCATATGATATTATAATAGTTCCCATTGGAAGTTCTCTTTTCGTTGTTCCATCATAGTATTGATAATATCTTAAATTAGATGTAATTGGATCATTTACTTTTAATACATTTATTTTTTGTCCATCAACAGTAAGCTTATCTTTATACTTATATATTGAATACGTATCATTATTTGATTTATTATATGGTATATCTACTATTTTTTGAGTTGATGTATCATATTTCCAATATTTTAATTGAGACCAAGCTTGTTTTGCACCATTACCATTTACAAACCAATCCATAGTTTGTTCTGGTATGTTCTTTCCATGTCCATCAAGAATTTGAAATCCTGATATATTATTTACTCCGCTCTTAACTAATGCAGATTGTACAAGTTGAGAGCAGTCCAAATTCGCTCCCCTCACAACTTTATTATCAGGCTCACCATACTTATCACCTAAGAATATTGCAGCATTTTTTACTATATCTTTTCCATTCAATTTAAAAGTACCATTCGTAGTTCCTTTTATGCTTGGATTTAGATTTTCAAGTTTCGTATGAACCTTCCCATTCGCATCTTTTATACTTATAGTCTCTTTATTATCCTCCGTCTGCAACGAATTTGTTTTAAAAAGTTGCTCTTTAGTTGAAAATACTAATACAGCTATTGCACAAACAATAACTGCAAATATTAACAACTTTTTATTCTTTAAATTTTTGAACTTATCTTTCATAAATTTTATGCTCCCTTCAAACATTTTTCGTATTATTCATAATTTTAAAGATTTATTTATAATAGTCAAATTAAAATATAATCATCATATTTTATATTATTTCTAGGGATTTTATACTTTGAGCTACTTTTTTAAAGTATATTACACTTATATTACATTTTTGCTCTATTTTTGTTACAAAATGTCAAGTTTCAATTACGCCATAATTCCGTAGAAAATATCATGTCTTTTTACTTTTCAAGATCTTTTTTCCTTTCAGGACCGTCCCTCTTTTTCTTCCTCCAGGACCGTCCCCGTTTTGGTTAACGTAAAAAAGAAGAAATTCATTTATGAATTTCTTCTTTTTTTGTTCTTTAGCTTATGCTGTTTTTATATTCTTTTCATTACTTTTTTCTTAATAGCAACACCACCTGTTATTATAATTGCTATTGCTATTAGTCCTATCGATGCATATAGTATGTAGTCTGTTCCTGTTTTTACTGTTAACATTACTGGGGCGTCGTCTATGTCGTCTTCACCTGGAACGTTGTTGCCTGGTGTTGAGTCTATATCTGGTACTCCGTAAGCGTTATGATCTTCTTGTATTTCTGCTGTATTTATCTTTGTACCCATGTTATCCAAACTATTTACCCATGTTAATAGTATTTTTACTTCTGCACTTTCTCCTGGTTGTAATGTTGTTCCTGCTAGCTTATCTGTTACTATTTGTCCATCTTCTACTCTCCAATCTGGATTATCTTCTGCTACAAATTTTAGTCCTTGTGGTATATCATCTCTTATTTCTGTTGCTTCTCCTGCTATTTCTCCTTGGTTTGTTATACGTATTGAATAATTAAACTTAACTGTTACATCATTTATTTTGCTCTTTCTTAAATCAACCTTTACTACTTCTTCTGGATCATCTTCTGCTTTGTGTCCTGTTTCTGTTATTACTGTTTTTCCATTTTCTGTTACAATTGCTTGTGTTACCCATTTGCGTAGTGCTAAATCAAAATATTTTACTCTTACTTTTTCTATATCTTGGTCATCTTCACCATCAATCCACTCGTTTGGTGTTGAATCTCTATCTTTAACACTATTTCCTTCATCATCTGTTTCTTTTGTTATTTGTGCATAATTTGTTAATATTCTGTTAGATTTTGTTGGCTCTGTAACTTTAAATTGAACTTTTACATCTTTATAGTCTAATTCTTTCATTGTTTCAGAATTATAGCCTTGTAATAAGTATTCACCTGCTGTTTTTTCGTTATCTTTTGATAAATAATCTGTTACAATATATTTTGCTTTAGAAATATCTGTTACTTCATTATCATTTTCATCAACTAATTTCCATCTATACTTATCATTTATACTTCCATCACCATTAGTGTATTCTACAAATTGTAAGCCTTCTGGTATATCATCTTTAATTATACTTGCATATGCATCTTGTGGACCTTCATTGTAAACTCTTATTGTATATGTTACAGTATCTGTTGTATGAACTAATACTGGGTCTTTTGGATGTGTATATGTTGCAGTTGTACTTTCTCCACTTGCTAATTTTGTTAAATCAACTTGTGGAATTCTAGATGTTACCTCTTGCTCTTCACCTGTAGCTCCATCTTTTACACCTGTTATAAATTTACGTAAAGCTAAATCATATATGTTAGATTTATTACCTACTTGAATTAAAGATGTAATATCTTCAATATTATAATTATCTTTTTTAACGATTGCTTCTATTGGCTCAGTTATTAAACTATAACCTGTTGGGGCTTCTGTTTCTACAATATAGTATGTTGTTTGAACAATTTCCCAATTATATCTATATACAGTTGCTTTTGTATCTGGATCTTCTACTACATATTCTGCTTTATTTAACGCATCTTCTCCAAATTCTAATCCAGTAAATACTGCAATACCTTTTTCGTTTGATATTACTTCAACGTCTTTACCTGTTGTATCTTTTAAGAATTTTTGATTTAATGCATCTTCTTTACTTGTTGCAATTTTAAAGTGCGCTCCTTTTAAAGCTTTACCTGTTTTTACATCATATTTGTATAATCCAACTCCACCTGTATGTACTTCTGGTTTTTCAGATTTAATAGTATCTCCATTTCCGTATGTTAATGTTGCTTGGTTTGGTACAGATTGATTTAATGCTATTATATTTCCATCATCATCTAATGCAAATTTTGTATTAAATCTTATTTCTATTGTTTTACCAATATTTTGTTTTATTGTTTCAGATAAAGCTTGGTTTTGTCCAATAAATGTTATTTTTAACATTCTTGTTTCTTCATCATAATTTACCTTATAATCTGTTCCTTCAACTAAATCTGCAATCGTGTTGCCTCCATCTTTTATTTTAACAGAAGCTATACTGTCATACACTAATCTTTCATCTATTGTATCTGATACTTCATAAATAGAATATTCATCTACACCTCGTGGTAATGATACCTCTATTACCCAATCATGTAATGATTGTTTAGCATCTTCCACATTTTCATATTTATCTTTTACCATATTATAATAATATCCAGAACTTTGATTTTTTACATCTTTTACACCTTTATGAATTATTGGTTTTACTCCATTTTCTGCTTCTACCAATATTTCGTTTTCTTTAACTTCAACTACTTTTGCATTTGCTATAGTTGTAGACTTATTAGGAGTTAAAATATAATTTTTACCATCTTTACTTAGTTTTGAAACAGCTGTGAATTCTATTTTTCCACTTAATCCTATGTATCCATCTGGAACTGTGGATTCTTCTACTGTAACCTTATATGTTACTCCTGCTTTATTAATATTAATTCCGTTAAAAGTTAATGTACCATCACTATTTACAAAATATTCTTTAGTTCCATCTATTAAGTTACCTTTGCTATCTGCTACAGATTTATTTGTTTCAGTATTTAATATATTAACTTTAAATCCTGCTCCTGATAATTTTTCAGTAGTTCCTTTTTTGTATTTTACTAAGTTAAAATTAAAGTTACCTTTTTTTACCGGGTTTTCAACTTCTAATAAAATAGTATTAGTTTTTTTATCAAGACTTAATATCAATTTTATTGTATCACCATTAACAGTCTTTTTGTAAATAAAGTTACCTGAACTATCTTTTTCGGTTACCTTATTTCCATTTATACTTAATTCTACACTTGCGACTTGATAATTTTCATTTTTATTTACTGTAATTTGTATTTCTTCATTAAATCCAATATACATATCATCGTTGTCTGCTCCAACATCGGCTTCTATTAATTTGTAATTATCTGGGGTATCTATGTAATCTATATTAGCACCATCTTTATATCGTATATCTACAGGTGTTGTTCCAGTTGTAATTTCTTCATAATTTTCTCTTGACAATGGACCTGTTGGATGTCCATCTACTACTCTTGAAAATGTTACAGAACCAATATTTCCACCAATTAAATGGAATTTCGCACCTGCAACTGGAGTTGTTGTTCCCATTTTATATTTAATTAATTTAATATGATATTTTCCATTTTTCTCTAGATTTTCTATTGTAATATTTACTACATTATTATTTCTTCCACTAATTTCGGCTGTTGCTTCTGCAGTATTTCCATTTTCAAGTTTTATAGTTTTTTTAGCTTTTCCTTCAGAATCAATTGAACCACCTTCAATTTCAACTTTTCCTACACTATATACAATTTGTCCATTTTCAACATCAGAAGTTTTTGTAACTCTTACTTTTACAGATTCATCACTAGCCATTTTATAATATCTTCCATCTACATTAACCTCAGTTATATTATAAACATCTACTATATCTTTATTAGTTGAATTAATTTCAATATTTGATGCTATTACAACTTCACCTAATGTATTTGTTGCATTTGTTTCTGTCCCATTTACATTAAATGTTGCACCTTTTATTTTTTTGTTATTTTGATCTACTTTAATTATGCTTACATTATAACTGCCAGGATTTACTAGAGTATTAATAAATACATTATTTTCTTCATCTGCAATATAATCTGTTCCTTCCTGCATCTTAAACCATAAGTCAGATGTATCCTTTGTTCTATAATATGCTTGACCTTCTCTTATTTCATACTGAATTTCATTTCCTGCAGAATCGTATTTATCTAAGTTATCAAATGTAACTGTTGCATCTCCTATTATTTCTTTTTTATCCAATACTGTGTCATCATCTTTTTTATGTAATTCCATTACTACCTTATATAAATTAGCATTTGTTACATTTCTCCACTCTTTTTCTTTTGATATACTAACATATTCTTTTCCTTCATTTGGTATTGTAATTATTACTGTATTTCCTTGTATTGTTGCTGTTACAACAACTTTTTTATTGTTTTCTAGTGTTACTTCTTTTTTAGCAACTCCATCTTCAATTGTTCCATTTTCAAAAGATATATTATTTAATTTGTATGTAATTACATTGTTTTCTGTTGTACTTGTTTTTGTTACATTTAATTTTAAAGTTTGACCTTTTGCAATTTTATAATAATCATCATTATTTACATTTACCTCAGTTATTTCATATGAGTCTGTAATTCCTACATTATCTTTATTAATTTCAACACCATTTGCTCCAGTAATAGTTGTTAATCCATTTCCATCTGTTGCACTCGTTGCATTACCATTTACTGTAAATGTTACACCAGATAAAGGATTATTGGTCTTTTTATCAACTTTTTTAATTTTTACGTCATATTTTCCAGATGTACTTACAGTATTTATAAACACACCTTCACTTTCACTTGCGACATAATCTTTACCAGCTTGAATTTCTTTCCAATCATTTGATGCATCTGATGTTCTATAATATGCTTTGCCTTCGGTTATTACATATTCAATTTTATTTCCATTTCCATCGTATTTATCTAAGTTTTCAAATGTTGCTGTTGCATTTCCTATTACTTCTTTTGTATCCAATACAGTGCTGTCATTTTTCTTATGTAATTCCATTACTACTTTATAAAAATTAACATTTGTTGTATTTTTCCACTCTTTTGATTTTGATATTTTAATTTTTTCCTTATTTGGAACTTTAACATTTATTATTGCATCTGTACTTTCTGTTGTTACACATTCATTTACATTATTGCTCATATCTGTTAATGCTTTTTTCTGTTTATCTGATGTTACAGCAAATGCCTCTTGTTTAGTTGCTGTATATGTCGATGCCTTTTCTGTATATGCAATTGGCACGACTACATCATAATCTATTTTTGTATATGTATCTGGTGCCATAGTTTCAGTTACTACGAAATAATATGTTTTTCCTATATCAGATGCTTGAATAGCAATTTCATCTAATGCTGTTGTTTCTCCAGTTGTTGCTTGTAAATCTGTTGTTTTTATTGCTTCTCCTTCTGTATTTTTTACTGTTACTGGATTAGAAAATTCAACTTTTCCATTATTTTCATTCATAGTTCCATATATATTAATGTCAAATCTCGTTTTTTCACTTGGTATTACTTTTCCAAATACGTCTTGTTTTGTTATTTTAAATCCATATGTTCCTGGTTTATGTATATTTGTTATGGTTGTTATATTATCTGCAACCTTAGTTTTTGAAATATATCCATCAGTTTTGGTTAGCTCTACTACTTTATATGTAGCAGTAACACCATTTATTTTTTCAGGTAAATTTTCCCATGTATATGTCCAATTATTTGCTGTATTTAATGTAACAGGATTTGTTACTTCTGTTTCTTCATATTTTACAAAGCTACCATCTTTTTTTACCTGCAATTCCATTTGTACAGAACCAGGTCTTATTTTATCAGCATTGTCGCTATCATCCCATTCCTTTTTAATTGTAATAGGAATTGTACCTTGTTTATTTACAATTTTGAATGTTAATTTATTACCATTCCATGTTGCTTTTGCTTTTTCCTTAGATCCATCAGTCATTGTAACTTCAAACTCACCTGTATATTCATTATCAGCATTTAATGTTAATACAGCATCTCCACTTGTACCATTTAAATAAACTTTAATATTATCAATTCCATTTATTTTATTAGAATTGTTTTCATCATATGAATAATATAATCTAGCATATACTTCATCTTGCATTGGTATATAATCTGTGTTATCTGTTGATTCTTTAAACTTCATTTCATAATATTTGTTTGTATCTGCTGTTCCAGTTAGCTGATTTGGAACAGTTACAGTCGCAAATAATGCTTTACCCTGCGAATCAGTTATTGCATTTGCATTATAATTTGAACTTTCATTGTTTCCTTTTTGAACTTCTTGTGGAACAAATTTTATTCCTTGTAATGCATTTCCACTATCATCAACTTTTTCTACTCCTATGTTAAATTGATTTACAACAACAGTTTCAAAGTCATCATCATCTTGAATACCTTTATAATACTCAATATAAGAATCATTTACACCTGTGCTATCATTACAATCTTTTTCATAATATGTTTTTAAATTAACAGTTTGATTTTGTTTATTAAATTCATTTCCTATATTAATTGTTCCTGGTACTGAATCTCTGTCTTGTACAGTATCTTCTTTTGATTCAACAACACCATCTGTTGTTGAAACCTTTGCTTTAGTAATTTCTGATATATTAGTTAAATAATTGTTTACTGATGTACTTGCATCATCTGTAACAGTATTATCTACTTTACATATAATTTTTACTTCTTGATAACAATATGTCGCTCTTGATACAACACTACCGTTATTTTGATTAAGCTCTGTTGTATAATATGAAATTAAATCATAACCAGCACCTAATCTTGCAATAACATTAGCTAATGAACTTTGTGGATAAATTAAATCATGTTCATTTTCTATATAATTTAATACAACTTTGTTACTTGCTGCATCATATGTCGCCTTAAATTTACCTATTTTAAAATTATTATCTGTTTGTTCGGCTTCATTATTTGATAGCTCTTGCCATGTACCATCTTGGTTTACAATTGCATAAAATTTTAAACCGTTTGGTAAATAATCTGTTATTTGACTTGCATATCCTGCGTAATCTCCATAATCACCTTCATTATATACTCGTAATGTATATTCAACGTAGTCTCCTGTATTTACGGGTACTGCTTCTTTTCTATGATAATAATCTGCTGTTCCATTAATTAATAAATAATACATTGATATATTATTTAATTCTGGCAATCTATCCTCATCAACTTCTCTTTCTTCTGTTGTCCCATCATCATCATTCATGAAATTTTTAGTAACTTTTTTTGTAACATCCTTCATAGTATCTTTACTATTACCTACTTTAGTAATGCTCTTTCTTAATGAAAGATCAAAAATTCTTGCTTGTACTTCTACTACTTCAAAGTCATCATCATCTTCATAATTGTATTCAGATTTCTCTGACTTTTCTGTATCTTTATTTTTAAACTTAGCTTCATAATTTTCAGAATATTTGTTAATTAAACTTTCTACACTAGTACTATCAATGTTTTTTGGTGTAGAATCTCTATCTGTTGAAGTTTTTATGGGTGTTGCAGCTGTTATTTCTGCAACATTATAGTACTTTTTATTTGGAGTTGCATCACTATTAACTTTACAATATATAACAACACTTTTACTATGTAATCCATTTTCTGTATCCTCAGCACTTGTAAGCTCTGCATAATGTTTTAATTTATCACTACTTCCTGTTAAAATCGTAGTTTTTACTGTTTTTGTTCCATCAGAATTTGTTGTTACTGTCCATTGCACAGTTTTACTATTTTTTAATTTGTATTCTACAGTTCCATTAGTAACTACTTGTCTGTCATTATTAACGACCTCTAAACCTGCTGGAATATAGTCTGTTATTTGAATGTTTTTTGCATCTATATCCCCTTCATTGTATACTGCAATCTCATATCCAACTAATCCTTGTTGAACTACACGTACTGGCGTTTTGTCAAGGTTATATGAGGCTGTTGTTTTTGATTTATTAAATTCACTTAAATCTATGTTATTTAATCTATCAAATGTTTTTGTTTGATTTGAATTAGCATAATCTAGTGATGATTCATATCCATCGCTTACATCTACCTTTTTATCTCCATTTACATCAAACATGCTGAAAATATTTGATACATCTATTTCAACATTTTCAAGATCTTCTGGTGCTAAAATCGGTATACTAAATTTATTTCTTAATGCATATACAAATACCTGAAATTTATTTTTTACATTTTCATTATTTGCAACACCAGCATAATTCTTTTGTTCATCAGTACAGCTTTCACTTCCCCATCTAATTATGTCTGCAAATGCCTTGTCTGTACTACCTTTATTTTCAGATTCTGATTTGTATACGAAATCAAATCTTTCTTTTGATAGAAGTTCTTCATACAACTCGTCAAGTTTATGTAAGCCATTTTGTGCAGCATATGCTAATATAACAGAACTATTTCCCTTCTGATTGTCTTCATCTAAATTTTTATAAGCTTGATGTTCCGGATCATACATTGCTTTTGAATTAGCATAATTATATTCCACTACTGTTATCTTCTTTGTTAATGCAAGGTCAAATTCTTTTTTTACATTTTCTACTTTTAATGTAATAGATGTCGTTCCATTATTTCCATTATTTGTTGTACTTGATTCTAATGAAACTTTAGCTGTTTTTCCATTTACCAACTTTACTGTTTCCTCAGTTTTTCCAGATTCAAATTTTGCATAATTTATACAATAATATTTGTTATTTCCAGAACCAGCTGTACCAGCAATTAATCTAACCTTTATTGGATCTTTTATTGGCACATAATCATTATCTTCTTGTACCTCTGTTATTGTATAATTGAATTCTTGGCCTGGTTTTATTGAATTATTAGTTAAATCTGCCGCTACAATTTCTAATTCACCATTTGTTCCTGTAGCTTTTGCACTTAATGTTTTAGAGCCACTTACATTGAATTTTATTCCAGATATAGCTTTATCATTTTGATCAACCTTTTTTATTTTAAGTGCAAATGTTCCGTTTGCATTATTTATGGTTTCTGAATCTGTAAAAATTTGTTCTTGTCTTGTTGTGCTTATTAATATCATATTTTGATCTCTTGTATGTGTATATGCTGTTGCTGTTGCAATTACTTGAGGTTGTTTTACAATTATTTGATATGTATTTGTTCCAGCACCATCATCAGGAACTGTTATAATTAATTGATTAGATTCTATATTTGCATTGTGACTTATTACAGTTCCATTTTTATATACTGTTATATTATAATTGACAGGATTTTTCTTTTCTTTAATGTTGAATGTCCATTTAACATTTCCATTTACTTTCTCAGCCTCTCCAACACGCTCTAGCGAAATGCTATCACTTCCTGCAGTATTTGGCCATTCTTTATCAGCCAATGCAGTTATTGCATTATATACTTTCTTTAGTGAACCACTTAAATAAGTATTTGGATTGACATAATGACCATTTGTATATGTCCATGTTATAACCTGATATAACTTAAATTTATTACTTTGATTTCCATATACAGCTTGTACATCTGCCATAGATATTTCACGTCCAGATGATTGTAAAATACTTAAAATCTCTTCATATGTATACAAGTTTTCATTCGTCTGTTCCCATATATGATTTTTTATCCAATTAATCTTTTTAAAATCTGGTTCACTTTTAAATACGTCCTTATTATAACTCCAACCCCTATTAACATATTCATAGGCATGAAAATGGCTTAATGGTCCACCTTCTTGGGCACAAAATAAATTTGCATTATCGTAGCCATTTATTCTATAATGCCACATATTATCATAAAATGAACCTAAGCTGATTGTTGTTGCTTCTGATTTATTTGCATTGATAAAAAAACTTATAAAAAACAATAAAATTACTAACATTATTTTTTTAATTGTTTTTATATTGTTTTTTTGCTTTTTTAATTTATTAGACTCCAACATTTTCCTTTCTCCTCTCATTTGTTTTATTATATTTCATTTTATTTATATTTTTAATTTTGTCAAACGACTAATCTATGTATTATTTTAGTAATATATTAGGGAAATATTGAAATTTAAAATTATTTCTTTTTTATTACAATTTCATTACTTTTTTGCTAAAAATCGCACTCTCCTAGGGATTGCACTATTTTTCGACAAAGGATAAAAATAAACTCAAATACTAAACTTATTGTCTAGTAATTTGAGTTTATTAAAAATATATTAATCGGCTTCTTATTATTCCCAATCAATTAAAACTTTTCTTTTTATTTCGAATATTCCAATAGATAATATTGTTATTATTCCTAATCCTAATGATATAGTTATAATCATTGTATTACCTGTTTTTACAGTTAGCATTACTGGTGCGTCATCAATATCATCTTCTCCTGGTACATTGTTTCCTGGTGTTGAATCTATATCTGGTGCTCCGTAATCATTATGATCTTTATTTATTTCTGCTGTATTTATCATTACTCCCATGTTGTCTTTACTATTTACCCATGTTAATAGTATTTCTACTTCTGCACTTTCTCCTGGTTGTAATGTTGTTCCTGCTAACTTATCTGTTACTATTTGTCCGTCTTCTACTCTCCAATCTGGATTATCTTCTGCTACGAATTTTAGTCCTTGTGGTATATCATCTCTTATTTCTGTTGCTTCTCCTGCTATTTCTCCTTGGTTTGTTATACGTATTGAATAATTAAACTTAACTGTTACATCATTTATTTTGCTCTTTCTTAAGTCAACTTTTACTACTTCTTCTGGGTCATCTTCTGCTTTGTGTCCTGTTTCTGTTATTACTGTTTTTCCATTTTCGCTTACAATCGCTTGTTTTACCCATTTGCGTAGTGCTAAATCAAAATACTTATTCATAAGTTTTATTTTTATTGTATTATCATTTATATCCCAACTTACGAAACCATCTTTTGATGTTTCACCTTTTTTTATCGTCTCACCATCTATTTCAATATACGATGCCTCTTCGTCTAATACAAAACCACTTTCTGTTTCTTTTCCAATTGCTTTAATAATTATTTTTTTATTATATTTTCCATATCCTTCTGGAGCCTCTGTTTCTATTATTTCATAAGAATCTTCTTGTTTATCTTGTGAAATTACCTTTTTAGTTGCAATATCTAAAATTCCATCTTTTGTTGTTTTTTCTTCATTGTTTACTGTAAACTTTGCTACTTTTTCTTTAATTGTTTCATTTCTGCTATTTATTTTTTCAAGTTGTATATTATAGTTTCCAACAATAGGCTCATCTTTAATTGCCAACACTATTGTTTGAACTCCATCTATAGTTTCCACTACTGGGTTTTCTATATAATTATATAATTTACTATCTCTTTTATATCCTGAAACCTCATTTTTTTCTGAATCAACAAGGAATAATAATTCACTATCTGAACTAGATTCAAGTACACTTAATTTTCCATCTTTATCTATGTGAGGTGTAATTCTAACAAAAACTCTGCCTTTTCCATTTTCATCTGTTGTTACTAAATTATTTTTATAACCATCTGGCGCTGAAATTTCAGACACCCATACAGGCTCTAAGTCTTGCTCAGTTTTTAGCACTTCGTATTGACCTATATAATTTCCCCCTGATGTAAATTTAAATGAATATCTTTCTGCATCTTCAAAATTAGGACAATCTTTTGTTATATATCCACGAATATCGAATTCTTTATCTGTAATTTCTTTGTTTGTATCTGCATCCTTTTTTACAATTTTAATATTATATTTTACGGTATCAGGGTTATCGTATTTTACTAATACAATAGTTGGTATATTATCTATAGTAGTAACTTCCATTTGTATATCATCTGTGTTAATTGGATCAATTAATTTTATATTTCCATTTGAATCAATATGTGACTTAATTTCGATAAACTCATCCGAATCATCTAGTTTATATCCATCTGGTGCCTGTGTTTCTTTTATATATATTGGCTCTAAGTCCGTATTTAATTTATCTGTACTATATGATAATGTATTTGAATATCCCGATTCATCTGTAACAAGTTCACCTTTTAATGTTGTTTTATCCCCAGTATACACATTAAATTTTGCATTTGATAAATAATCATTTGTTGTTTTGCTTCTTTTACATATTTTTAAATTATAGTCTATATCTGAAGGATCGCTAACTGATATTGCCAATTTAATTGAACCATCTTTATCTTTAGGGTGTTCAATCCATACATAATTATAATAGTAATCAGTTACATTTTCATCTCCTCTATATATTGCTCTTTGAAAATTTAATGTTCCATTATTTACAGAAACTGTCAATTTTATTTTTAATCCTTCAAGTACATTAATGTATCCTTCCGGTGCACTTTCTTCTGTTATAATAAACACCTTAGATTCCTTAAATTTTTCTGTTTTTAAATTTCCCCAATCTGCTCCATTTTCTTTTTCTACGTATGTTTTAGTACCATCTTCAGATTTTATAGAAAATTTAGCACCAGGTACTATTTTTTGTGTTTCATAGTCTTTTTTTACAACATCAAGATAATATTCTGCACTTTTTATTAAATTAGCAGGAATATTTTTACTTGCAACACTTTTATCTATTGAAATTAAATCTTGTCCACCAGCATCTTGCACCCAATATGTACCAGTTGTAACTATTGATTTTATATTTAAATTTATATTTATTGTACATGCATCTGGTAAGTCTGCATTAAAATCAACATAAAATTTATCATTTTCTCTTCTTATGTTATAATCACTTTTATTTTTCTTTTTCTCTCCGTTTACTTTAACATCCCATGATGATGGTAAATTATATTTTTCATCATAATTTTTTAAAACAAATGGTCCAGCTGTTCTTCCATTTATTGTTGCTTGACTATTATCGAAAGATAAATTTGAAATATATTTCTTTAATTTATTTGAATCATGATTATATGTTTTATAACTCCCCTGTTTATCACCAATTTCTGCTAGTTTATTATATACTTTTAGTGCATTGTTATTTGTTTTACCATTATAGTTGAAAACTAACGCCTTTTCAGCTTTAGCTTCATTTTTTGTATATCTCCATAATATAGCTTGAGATATTTCATAAAAAATTTCGTCCCTATTTCCATCTAAATTAATACTATCAATCTCTGCGTTAACAGAGTTATTTGTTATTTTTTTCAGATTTTCTATCATATTTGCTCTTGTATTATCATCCATTTTATTTCCATCTGCTTTTTTATCTATATACATATTATCAAGGGTCCATAAAATCTTATTATAATTGTCTTTTGCAGATGTAAAAGTGTTTTTTAATGATTCATTATAAATATCATATCCTTTATAAGTTTTAGCTCCATAAAACCTTGCTCCAGCATTTGCACAGTATACGTTTTTTGTTGCACTTTTCTTTCCCCCTATAGTATATTGCCATATATTTCTTGGACCAACATTTCCTTCAAATTTAATAGTAGCTTTTGTATTATTTCTGTTATTATTGGTTCCAATTCCAACTGGTTGAAATGTTTCCGCATTTGTTATTTTTTGAAAAAACATAGACAGCAATATTATGGCAAATATAAATAATATTCTATTAATCTTTTGCTTTCTATTCATTTTATAATCTCCTCTCATTTATAATACTTTAATATACATTATAAACATATACTTTTTATTGTCAAAACTACATTTTTTAACTTTTATATACATTTTTCTACGGATTTACTTCTTTTCGTAATTTATTACATTTTAATTACATTTTTTATTAAATTGCAAAAAACAATAATAAAATTAAATATTCCTTGTGTTTTCGTACAAAATTACTTTATAATTAACTGCTTTTATATTACACAATTTTTATGCATATAAATGATCTAATCTAAAAAAGAGAATTAAGTTATAATTCAACTTAATTCTCTTTTTAGATTTTTTATATTTTATTAATATTCAAAATATTACTTAAGTACATATTTCTTTATACAAAATACTCCTAGTCCAATAATTGCAATTGAAGCAATTATTACTCCTGTGTATATCGTTGTTTCACCAGTCTTTATAGTTAATATTACTGGTGCATTGTCTTGGTCATCTTCACCATCTACTTGATTGTTTGGTGTTGAATCTATATCCGTAATTGAATTTCCATGATCATCTGCATCTTCACTTATTTCTGCTATATTAGTTTTTAATCCTAAATTATTTGAATCATTTATCCATGTTAATATTACAGAAATTGTTGTGCTTTCTCCTGGTTGTAGTAATGTATTTTCTAGTTGATTTGTTACTATTTTTCCATCTACTTCTCTCCAATTTTGGTTATCATCTTTTACAAATTTTAAACCTTGTGGTATATAATCAGATACTTCTTTTGCATATCCTGCAATTTGACCTTGATTTTCAACTCTTATTTGATATTCAAATTTAACTACTACATTTTTAACTTTGCTCTTCTTTAAGTCAACTTTTACTACTGGCTCTGGATTCATATCTGCTGTGTGTCCTGTTTTAGTTACTTTTTCTTCTCCATCTTCTATTACTATTGCTTTGCTTACCCATTTTTGTAGTGCTAAGTCAAAATATTTTAATTTAATTATTTCTGTATCTTGGTCATCTTCACCATCAACCCATTTTCCTGGTGTTGAATCTCTATCTTTTACATCTTTTCCACTGTCATCTGTTTCCTTAGTAATTTGTGCATAATTTATAATTTGCTGACCTTTTTCTGTTGGAGCTTTTACTTTAAATGATACTTTTACATCTCTATAATCTAATGTGCTCATTGTTTGTGGATCAAATGCTTTTATTAAATCATTAGCTAAATAATCTGTTACAATATATTTTGCTTTTGATATATCTGTTGTTTCATTTCTGTTTTCATCTAATATTTTCCATTTATATTGTTTATTTATTTCATTATCTGTAATAAATTCAAGTCCTTCTGGAATATCGTCTTCAACTAATGAGGCATATACATTTTTTGTTCCTTCATTATAAATACGTAATGTATATGTTACTATATCATTTTCTCTAACTTCAACTGGATCTTTTGGATGATTATATGTTGCTGTTGTGCTTGTTCCGTTTACTAAGTTTGTTACATCAACTTGTGGTGCTCTATTTGGATTTACCTCTGATGAATTTAACTCTGTAATGAATTTTCTTAAAGCTAAATCTGCGTAAGTTAATTTTACTTTTTCAATATCTTGATCATCTTCACCATCTATCCATTCATCTGGTGTTGAATCTCTATCTTTTATAGTGTTTCCATTAGAATCTGTTTCTTTAGAAATTTGTGCATAATTTGTTATTTCATTTTTTGTTGATTCTTCAGCTATAACTTTAAATGCTACTTCAACATCTTTAAAATCTAATGTATCCATTGTAGTTGAATCATATGCTTTTATAACACTATTTGATAAATAATCTGTTACTACATATTTTGCTTCTGAAACTTTTGTTGTTTCATTATTATTTTCATCTAACATTTTCCAATTATATTTCTTATTTAAATCATCACTTGGTATAAATTGTAATCCTGCTGGAATGTTATCCTTTACTAAGGCTGCTATTGCATCTCTAGTACCTTCATTGTAAATTCTTAAAGTATATACTACAATATCATTTCTGCTTACACCAACTGTATTTTTGGGGTGATTGTATGTTGCTGTTGTACTTGTTCCATTTGCCAAATTTGTTACATCAACTTGTGGTGCTCTATTTGGATTTACTTCTTCATTATTAATTTTTGTAATGAATTTTCTTAAAGCTAAGTCTGCGTAAGTTAATTTTACTTTTTCAATATCTTGATCATCTTCACCATCTATCCATTTATCTGGTGTTGAATCTATATCTGTTCCTGTTTTTCCATTAGAGTCTGTTTCCTTAGAAATTTGTGCATGGTTGATTATTTCTTTTCCAGTTGTATCTTCAGATACTACTTTAAATGACACTTTTACATCTTTATAACTTAGTTGTTTTGTTTCTTTATTAAATTTAGCAATTAAATTATCTTCAGATTTTTCCTTTGATAAATAATCTGTTGTAACATATTTAGCTTTTGATACATCTGAAGTTTCTTTACCATCTGCATCTAACATTTTCCAACCATATGTTGTATTTGTAGCATCATTTGTAATGTATTGTAATCCTTCTGGAATTTCGTCTTTAATTAAACTTACATATCCATCAACTTCACCTTCATTGTAAACTCTTATTGTATATGTAACAACATCTCCAGTATTTACAGTTTTGGCATCTTTCGGATGATTATATGTTGCTGTTGTACTTGTTCCATTTGCTAAATTTGTTACATCAACTTGTGGTGCTCTACTTGGGTTTACAACTACACTATTTATTTCTGTTATGAACTTTCTTAAACTAAAGTCTAATTTTTCTGTTGGAGTATGTGTATTAGTTATATTGTATCCATCTATTTTTTTAGTATATCCACTTACAGTTTCCTCATCAACAGTATATTTAATTTCATTTCCATTATCATCAAATTTTGGTAGCTCTGTAAAACTATATTTCCAGTCTTGCTCTTCTGTTGTTATAACAGATGTTTTTTCTTCTCCATTTGCTAATAATTTTACTCTTATTGCTTTTGGTCTAATACCATCTTTATTGTTGGCATCATTCCATGTTTTTACTCCATTAACATCTACTGTTTCTGGATTTTCTGTTGTATATGTATTTATTAGGTCATATCCATTTATTTGTTTTGTGTATTTTTCTACTTCACTTTCATCAATTGTGTATTTTATTTCTTGTTTGTTATCATCATATTTTGCAAGTCCTGTGAAGCTATACTTCCAACCATCTTTTTCGCTTATTTCTTTAGCATCTACTTGTGTTCCGTTTGCTAATAAGTAAATTGTTATTTTTTCTGGTCTTGTTTTATCTTTGTTTCCTTCATCATTCCATGTTTTTGTTCCACTTACATCTATTGTTTCTGGTGCTTTTATTACTACTGTTTCAAAGTCTGTGTCATCTTCTTTTTTGCCATTTTCTTCACCTGGATAAAAGTTCTCATATGTATCATTTATACCATATTTTACATTGTAATAATTATAATAATTTTTTAAGTTTGTATCATTTTCATTTAAACTTCCTGGTGTAGAATCTCTATCTGTTACACCTTCCACAACTGTTCCATTTTCATCTGTTGCAACTTCAGTTGTTATTTCTGCTCTATTTGTTAAATATCCTGTAACATCATTTACTTTACAAATTATTGAAACTGTTTGATACATATTAGTCATATCTGTATTTCCAGAATAATTACGTTTATAAATTTCAAATAAACTATTATTAAATATTGTATCAGAGCCTGTATAATTTAATTTAACAACAGAGTCTCCTTCTTTCGAAGTAGTTTGCCAATTTGAATTAGAGGATTCATCTATTTTAACAAAAGTCAATCCTTCTGGTAAATAATCTGTTATTTCTTTGGCATATCCACAATAATCATTTTCATTTCCTTCATTATAAACTCTTATTGTGTATGTAATTTCATCATTTTTATTTACTTCAATAGCTTCTTTATTATGGTAATATTCAGCATTTCCTGTTGATAATGCTGTTAATGCTGATTCACCAGTTACTTTTGGTAATCTATTTTCCGTTAAATTATAGCTATTTATTACAGTATTTCCATTTACTGCAGAAATACTTTTTCTTAGTGCCAAATCTAATGATTTATTTCTAATTATAATATTTTCAAAATCATCATCATCTTCATAGTTTGTTTTAGTTTTATTAATATACTCTTTTTCAAACCCAATATCATTTACTCTTTTTTCATACATAGAAATAATATCAGAAACACTTTCTTTATTAGTATTTAAATTAATATTAGATTCTACTGAATCGACATCTACTTCTGCTTTATTGGCTTGAACATATGTATCGCCAACCAAATATCCATAATCTGTTATTTCAGATACATTTGTTAAAACATGATTTTGCTTGTCTGTAGAAACTTTACATTTAAGTTCAACGAAGTTTGAGTTTAAATAATTTTTCTTGTATGAGCTAATACATTTATCACTTAAATAATTAGTTTTTACAGTTGTCGTACCATCAGAATTTTTAACAGCATTCCATTTATAATCTGTTCCATTAACTTCTGAAGAATAAAACTCTAATCCACTTGGTAAATAATCTGTTATTTCTTTTGCATATCCATCTATTGAGCCTTCATTATATACAGTAATTTTATAAGTAACAATTGCATCTTTATTTACATTAACTAAACTTTTATTCATATTATAGTTAGCTGTTGTTGTTACTTTATTATATAATTTTGTTTTTTCTATATTTATAAGTCTTGTTAAATCTGTTTTTGTACCATTTGAATATTCTATTGAAGTAATTTGTTTTGTTAATGCTAAATCAAAATTTTGTACTTTAACGGTATCAAAATCATCATCATCTTCTTTTCCTGGATATGAATATTGTTTATTTATATCTGTAGATTGTATATCTTTATTACCACTATTACCTCTCCAATTAGAAGATAAATTAGACATCTTTATGTTTCCTGGTGTAGAATCTCTATCTGTTACAGATTTACCATTTAAGTTCGTAGCCTTTTCCTCAGTTATTTCAGCAACGTTTTTCAGTAAATTTCCAGCATTATTGCTTGTAACTTTACAATAAATATAAATAACTTTTGTATCTACAGTGTCAGTATTTTTATTAAAAGCATTTATTTTTTTGTCAGCTAAATAATTTGTTGAAATCGCTGTAAATCCATTTTCAGAATTTTCCTTTTTCCAGCCATAATACTCATCGTTTTGGTTAACTATACCTAATTTAACTAACTCATCTTTACTTACAAGCTCTAATCCATCAGCAATATAATCTGTAACTTTAGTAGCATATCCATCTAAAGAGCCCTCATTAGCTATTGTGATATTATATTTTACTATATCACCTGTTGAAACATCTACAGGACATTTATTAATATTCCAAATTTCCGTAGTGCTTCCATTTTTTAGGCTAGAAACTCTTTGTATATTTCTAGTTTTCAAAACATCACTATTTAAATCAAATTTAACATTTGCTTTTGAATCATTTACATTCCAAACTTGTGAAATATTTTTTATTAATCTTAAATCAAATTCTGTATCTTCAGTTGAACCTGTTAATTTTTTAGGAACTGTATTTTTATCTATTGAAATAATATCTTGCGAATATTTTTTATATAAATAAGTTCCAGATGTTGTTGTTGCTGTAATATTCATACTAACATCAACTTTAGCAGAATCTAAATTATATGAATTATTTTTTACAGTTATATACAAATTTTTTCCATCAAATGAAGTTGTATAATCTGATGATTTTAATGTTGTACCATTAATTTTAATTGTATATTCTTTTTGAGTCATAATTTCTTTATTATAACCATTAATTATAAAAGGTCCTATTTTTCTATTATTAGTATCTATAGTTGCAGATTTAGAATCCATAGTTAAATTGTTTATTGTAGCTACAACACTATTACTTTTATTTGGTGAATTATATTCTCCCTTTGTATTTGCAACAGCATTTAATGCTGTATATAACCACATATAATATTTCCCTTGTAAGTCATATCCACCATTTAATTTAGTTAAACCATTAAATTGACGTGAATTTGTTGTATAATTCCATATAACACTTTGTTGTACAGAATAAAATACATCATACCATCCATTTGAATAAACATGATTTATTACATTATCTAAATCACCATATGTAACATTAGCAACGTTATATTGGCTTTTTACAGCATTTATGGCTACATTTGAATGAACAGCCTCTTTTAATTGGCTTACCATAACACTAATTTCATCTTTATTCTGATTTTGGTTTATAACCATATTATCAATTACCCAAAGAGCTTTGTTATAGTTTTGAACAGAGCCAAATACATTGTTAATTTGTTCAGATGTCATATTATATAAATCTGAACTAACAGTATATGAAGACCCCCTATTTAAAACTCCTCCATGATTAAAACAATAAATGTTATTATAATTGCCTTGTGACTCTACATATCTGTACACACGCTCTGAGCCATTTATTGTATATGTTGTTTTTGAAGGACTTACAGTTACAGTTGTATTTGCAGCACTTGCCCTCGAATTAAAAAGTGCAATACTCATAAATATTGCTAATATAGTAATTAATACTAACTTACATTTTTTTTGCATAATTATTACTCCTTTACATTTTGTAAATTTATTTATAATTAAACAAATATCATACAAAAATTGTATGATATTCCTCTAACCTTTATCTTCCGTAAGCATTTTTAGTTTTTTACATATTTTCACCAAAAATCGTATACTATTTTATCATATTATATAAAAAAAAACAATATTTTCAGCTGTTGATTTTATGTTAATTTATTTTTTTTATATTTCCCTAGCAATATTTATTTTTTAATATAAATTTCACAAATTTTTTTACTATATAATTTTGTAATATTTTTGTAATCTTTAGCAAATAAATGCAAAAGATTTAATTTATCTATTGACACACACACATAAATGATATAAAATTCTTATTATTGAAATGCAACTGTAGCTTAGCTGGATAGAGCGTTCGGCTACGAACCGGAAGGTCGGGGGTTCGAATCCCTCCAGTTGCACCATTTTTTGTAATTATTACACATTCAAAAAAATTTTTTAAAAAAATTTAAAAAATGTATTGACAATTACAAAAATCCAGTTTATAATAAGTCATGCATTCAGCAATGCAGCAAAAATAATATGAATCATTTGGGTCATTAGCTCAGGTGGTAGAGCACTTGACTTTTAATCAAGTTGTCCGCAGTTCGAGTCTGCGATGGCTCACCAAATGTTTAGGATTGCAAAATCCTAAACATTCATATTATTTTTAAGGCCCGTTGGTCAAGCGGTTAAGACATCGCCCTTTCACGGCGGAGACATGAGTTCGATTCTCGTACGGGTCACCACAACTTAATAATGCCACTTTAGCTCAGCTGGTAGAGCAACTGACTTGTAATCAGTAGGTCGTCTGTTCGATTCAGACAAGTGGCTCCAATACTTAAAATCAGGCTTGTTTAAAACTTGTCTGATTTTTTGTTTTACAAAAAATTAATGGAGAATTTTTATATGAATTGTTTAACAAAAAGGAGTGAATAAAAAATGTCAAAAGTAATTTTAGTAACTGGAGGTTCTAAGGGAATTGGAGCAAATATAGTTGAAGGTCTGGCTCGCAAAGGATATACTGTAATTTTAAATTATAATAATTCTGAAAAAGAGGCAAAATCAATTCAAAATAGATTAAATGAAGAAAATATAAATATAGATATTTGTCAAGCAGACGTGTCAATTCATACAGAAGTTACCAAACTAATAAATTATTGCATAAATAAATATCATAAAATAGATGTACTAATAAATAATGCTGGTATATCTCAAACAAAATTATTCACAGATATAACAGATGTAGATTGGTATAATATGCTACAAACTAATTTAACATCTGCATTTTATACCATAAAAGATACTTTACCATGCATGATACACAACAAAAATGGCTGTATAATAAACATATCATCTGTATGGGGATTAGTTGGTAGCTCATGCGAAACTCATTATTCTGTTTCAAAAGCAGGGCTAGATGCAATGACCAAGTCCCTAGCCAAAGAGCTTGGACCATCAAATATACGAGTAAACAGTATTGCACCTGGTATAATTAATACTAGCATGAATGCACATTTAACAAGCGAAGAGCTACAAAATATACAAGAAGAAATTCCATTAGAACGAATTGGGAATCCACAGTCTATAACAAAATGTGTTGAATGGTTAATTGAAGATGATTATACTACCGGACAAATTATTTCAATAAATGGCGGTTGGGTTATTTAATTAATATATTTTTTTAATGATAGTAAAATAAAAAAATCAATTTTTTACATTAATTATAACAAATTAATTTTTATTTTTATAAATTTTCTGTATACAAAAAAATCGAAAAGCCTAAGGCTTTCCGATTTTTTTAGTATAATATTTTCTATTCTTGCTCTATTAATTTGCTATTATATATATAATTATTTAATATCTTTTC
>OGXI01000191.1_pt1 | contig 54020 bp, 52 predicted proteins | sample 1576221 | NCBI WGS metagenome assembly OGXI01 (sample SAMEA3541523, study PRJEB24748) | human gut metagenome | biome: human gut; feature: human-associated habitat; material: faeces | place: China | collected 2012
AAAAAGCATTATGTGATGGACCACAATCATTAAAACCAGCCAAATTTGAACAATTGATGAAAGAATTAAAACCAATTGCTGATGCTGTTGGCAAAGAAATTTAAGGTGACTGAAATGGAAATGATCGTTAATTTAAAGGAACATAGTTATCCTATTTATATAGAAAAAAATATTTTAAAACATGCAAATAAAAAAATAAAAGAAATCTTTAAAGGAAAGAAAATTATGATCATTTCCGATGATCAAGTTTATCCTTTATATGGTGATGATTTGACTTTAAATCTTGAAAAAGATTTTAAAGTCAATCATGTCGTTGTTCCTCATGGAGAAAAATCAAAACGTTTTGATATGTTACCAGCACTTTATAAAGCATGTTTAGATTTTAAACTTACAAGAACGGATTTAATCATTGCTTTAGGTGGTGGTGTGATTGGTGATATGGCAGGATTTGTCGCAAGTAGTTATTTAAGAGGGGTAAAACTTGTCCAAATTCCTACTTCTTTACTTGCACAAGTGGATAGTTCTGTTGGTGGAAAGGTAGCGGTTGATTTACCTGAAGGGAAAAACCTGGTAGGAGCTTTCTATCATCCATCCATGGTTTTGATTGATCCATGTACATTAAAGACATTAGATCCACATTTTATCAGTGATGGCATGGGAGAAGTCATTAAATATGGATGTATTAAAGATAAAAAATTATTTGATCAATTAAATTCTTATCAAAATTTTGAAGAACTCTATGAATTTATTGATGAAATCATATATAATTGTGTCAACATCAAAAGAGAAGTTGTTGAAAAAGATCAATTTGATTTTGGTGATCGTTTATTACTTAATTTTGGTCATACCTATGCGCATGCCATTGAACAATATTATCACTATGAAAAATATTCTCATGGGGAAGCCGTAGGTATTGGAATGTATCAAATTACAAAACTTGCTGAAAGTTTAGATTTGACAAAAACAGAATCTTCCATGCAAATTAAAGAAATCTTACAAAAATACAATCTACCATATGAATGTCAAGTTGAAACAAAAAATCTTATTCAAGCTATTTCTTTAGATAAAAAGAATATTAATAATTCATTATCTGTTGTTTTATTAAAAGAAATCGGAAAGAGTTATGTTTATCAAACAAATCAAGAATTTTTATTAAAAAAAGAAAGGGTATAAAATGAGTCAAATTAAGTTAATTCCTACAAAACTAAAAGGAAAAGTATCTGTTCCACCTTCAAAATCATTAGCACATCGTGCGATTATTGCAGCTAGTCTTGCTAAAGGTATTTCAAGAATTGATCATATAGAATATTCTCAAGATATCAAAGCAACAATTGGTGCGATGGAAGCACTTGGAACAATTATTGAACAACATGAAGATTATCTTATTATTAATGGTAATTACACATTTACTAAAAATAATACGATGCCAGGAGTCCAAATTGATTGTGAAGAATCAGGATCAACGCTTCGCTTCATGGTTCCTATTTCTCTTGCTAAAGAAAATAAAGTACGTTTTATAGGAAGAGGACAATTAGGGAAAAGACCATTAGATACCTATTATGAAATCTTTGAAAGACAAAATATTGGTTATTTATATCGTGAAAATGTTTTAGATTTAAATGTTGTGGGTGAATTAAAACCTGATTTATATCGTATTCCAGGTAATATTTCATCACAATTTATTACCGGTTTATTATTTGCTTTACCTTTATTATCATTTGATTCAATCATTGAAATTACGACACCACTTGAAAGTAAAGGATATATTGATTTAACATTACAAGTATTAAAACTTTATGGTATTGAAATTGTGAATCATGAATATAAACAATTTATTGTAAGAGGTAGACAAGAATATAAGGCAAGAGATTATCGTGTGGAATCTGATTTTTCTCAAGCTGCGTTCTATTTAGTAGCGGGTGCTTTAGGAAATGATGTTACATTATTAGATTTAAATTTAGATTCTTTACAAGGTGATAAAGCAACAATTGATTTTTTAAAACAAATGAATTGTGAAATCGTGGAAAATGATGAAGGAATTAAAGTGGTGAGTCATGGTTTAAAAGCAACAATTGTGGATGCGAGTCAATGCCCTGATGTTATTCCAGTTGTCTCTCTTGCCTTAGCAGTGGCAAGTGGACATAGTGAAGTCATCAATGCCGGACGTTTACGTATTAAAGAATGTGATCGTCTTCAAGCAACAGTTGAAGAATTGAATAAACTAAAAGCACATGCAGTTGAACATGAATCTTCTATGGAATTAGATGGCGTAGAAACTTTAACTGGTGGAAATGTATCAAGTCATGATGATCATCGTATGGCGATGATGCTAGCGATTGCTTCAACAGTGTGTAAGGAACCAGTCATTATTGATAATAAAGAATGTGTTAAAAAATCTTATCCAAGTTTTTGGGAAGATTTCGAGATGTTAGGAGGAAAAATCGATGGGGGCAACTTATAAAAATAATATAGAACTGACAATTTTTGGTGAATCCCACGGAAAAGCTATTGGTATTACCATTGGCAATCTTCCTAGCGGTATTCAAATTGATTTAGATGAAGTTTCGCGTGATATGAAAAGAAGAGCACCAGGACAAAATAAAATGTCGACAGCTAGAAAAGAAGCAGATCAAGTAGAAATTTTATCAGGGTTACAAGATGGTATTACCACAGGAGCACCTCTTACAGGAGTCATCTATAATAGTGATCAACATTCTAAAGATTATTCTTTACTTAAAACAAATATGCGACCAGGACATAGTGATTATCCAGCTTATATTAAATATAAAGGATTTAATGATGTCCGTGGTGGTGGTCATTTTTCGGGAAGAATTACAGCCCCAATCGTTTTTGCGGGAAATATTGCCAAACAAATATTAAAACAAAAAGGTATTGTTGTAGGAGCGCATATTTTATCGATTGGAAATGTAAAAGATGAAAGATTTCCATATAATGTAGATGAAACATTACTTTCAAGTTTAAGTCAAAAACAATATCCAACAATTAAAGAAGATGTTTTTGAAAAAATGGAAGCAACTATTTTAAAAGCAAGAGAAAATTTAGATAGTGTAGGTGGAAAAGTGGAATGTGTAGCACTTCATGTACCTGCAGGTATTGGAGAACCATTCTTTGATTCACTAGAAAGTCATTTATCATCTTTAATGTTTTCTATTCCAGCTGTTAAAAGTGTTTCTTTTGGAGATGGTGAAATGATTGATCAAATGCTTGGTAGTGAAGCAAATGATTGTTATTATTATAATGAAAATGGGGATGTAAAAACATCATCTAATCATAATGGGGGTATTACAGGGGGAATTACCAATGGAATGCCTGTGAGTTGTACAGTGACTTTTAAACCTACACCTTCGATTGCTAAAAAACAAAAAACAATTAATGTTGAAACTAAAGAAAATGTTGAATTAGAAATAAAAGGAAGACATGATCCTTGTATTGTTCAAAGAGCAGTTGTTGTTGTTGAAGCGATGATGGCTTTAGGAATACTTGATATGATGGGGGAATAAGTATGAAAGATTTAAAACAATGCAGAATTGAAATAGATGAAATAGATCAACAATTAATGGAACTTTTTGAAAAAAGAATGTCTCTTTCAAAAAGTGTTGTTGAATATAAAATAGCGAATCATTTAGAAATCTTTCAACCTGAAAGAGAAAGAGAAGTTATTGAAAAGAATTTAAATCGTTTAGAAAATGAAAATCTTAAAGAATATGCAAGATGTTTTATTCAAGAAATGATGACTGTTTCTAAATCTTATCAATCAGATTTATTACCTCTTGAATTAGATAAAAATATTAAAACTGAATTTAAAAAAGATCCCCTTGTTGGATATCAAGGAATTGCTGGAGCATTTTCTCAAAGTGCTGTAGAAAACTTCTTTGGTGAAGGGACAAGAAATATTGGTTATAAAGACTTTGAAGATGTTTATGTAGCATTAGAAGATGGTGAAATTGATTATGGGGTTTTACCTATTGAAAATAGCTTAACAGGATCTATTAATGATAACTATGATTTAATTAGAAAATATGGTTTTTATATTGTAGGAGAAACTGCTGTAAATGTTAGTCAATGTTTAATGGCACTTCCAGGAACAAAGATTGAAGATATAAGACAAGTTTACTCACATCCTCAAGGATTAGCACAATCTAGTGAGTTCTTATATCAACATCGCTATATTGAACAAAGACCATTTCAAGATACAGCAATGGCTGCTAAATATGTTAAAGATTCAAATAATCCAACAAAAGCAGCAATTGCTTCACCCCTTTCTTGTAAATTATATGGTTTAGAAATGTTAAAAGAAAATGTTCAAAATAAGAAAAATAATAGAACACGTTTTATGGTTATTTCTAAAGAACTTATTTGTCCAAAAGAAAGTGATAAAGTTTCAGTTATCTTTACTTTACCACATCAAGTAGGTGCCTTAGATAACATGTTACAAACAATTAAACAAAGTCAAATTAATATAGATCGTATTGAATCTAGACCAATTGAAACACAATATTGGCAATATTACTTCTATATTGATTTTGAAGGAAATATGCATGAAGAAAGAATACAAAGAGCGATCAATAAAATGAAAGCTAATAGTACAACATTAAAAGTATTGGGAAATTATAAAAGGGCGTAAGAATGAAAAATATTATATTAGTGGGAATCATGGGGTGTGGTAAAACAACCATCTCCAAATTATTATCAGAAAAATTAAAGATGCCAGTTATTGATATGGATGAATATATTGAAAAAAAATATCAATGTACAATACCTGATATGTTTGCTATCTCTGAGGAATATTTTAGGGACAGAGAAAGTGAAGCATGTTTAGATATGGCAAAGCTTGATGGCTATATTATCTCTACTGGTGGGGGAGTTATTAAAAGAAAAGAAAATCGAGATATTTTAAAACAAGCGGGGACTGTTTTCTATATTGATCGACCTTTAGATAATATTGTGAGTGATGTAGAAACAGCACATCGTCCTTTATTAAAAGATGGCCCTCAAAAACTTTATCAACTCTATGATGAAAGACATGATCTTTATTTAGATAGTTGTCATTATCATGTTGATAACGATGGGACATTAGATGATATTGTTAATAAAATTGTAGAAGATATAAAATAAGGAGATAATCAAGAACGATTATCTCCTTTTGCTTTAATATATTCTTTAAATAAAGTATAAAGAATAGATGTAAGTGGAATAAATAAGAACATTCCTAATATACCCATAAGATTACCACCAATAATAACAGCGACAAATACCCATATAGAAGGAAGACCAACTGAATTACCAACTACATGAGGATAAATTAGATTTCCTTCTATTTGTTGTAAAACAAGAAATAAAACAATAAATTCTAAAGCTTGCAGAGGATTAACTATACCAATCATAATAATTCCTACAAAACAACCAATAAAAGCACCAAAAACAGGAATTAATGCAGTAACAGCAATGACAACTCCCATTAACAAGGCATAAGGCATTTGTAAAATTGACATTGAAATAACAAACATACTACCAAGTATACAAGCTTCTAAACATTGACAAGTAATAAAATTAGAAAAAGTATGACTAGATAATTGTATGATATTACATATTTTTTGTGTTTTTTCTTGACCAATTAATACTTGGGATGTTGTTTTTATTTGTTTAGATAATGTTTCTTTTGAAAAAAGAAGGTAGATTGAAAAAACAAGACCAATAAAAAAGGTATATAAACTACTTAATGTATTAGATAAAATAGAAAATCCTGAATGAAAAAGTGTTTGCCAATTATTTACAATAGTTTTATATAAAGAAGATAAATCTATATCTAAAGAAATAATAGAATCAATCATATTTTTAAAACTACCATTCATTATATTTCTATTATCTTTTAATGTTTGGATAAATTGATCATAAGCATTAGGTGCTAATCTAATAATTTCTTTAATAGAATGAACAAGTTCAGGACCAACAATAAAACAAATAAGAATAATAAAAGCAAATAATAGTATTAATGTAAGAATAAAAGAAAACATTCTTTTATTCTTACTATTCTTTAAAAGTGTATTTTCTAATTGTTTAGTAATAATACTTAATACAAAAGCAATACAAAATCCTACTAAAAAAGGAACAATAAGTTTCCATATAGTTTGAATAAAATGAAATACTTGTGATAAATTTAAAATAATTGCTAGTACAACACCAGCAAAACTTATTAAATACATATATTTTTTAATCTCTTTTTGATTTACATTCATAAAGTCACCTCTTATTTATTATAACTATAATTTATGAACAGAAAATGAAAATTTGCATAAATGTTAGTTTGGTTCTATAATAGAAAATGGGTAATTAGACAAATGGGAGGGTTTTGTATGAAAAAGATTATTATGGCTGCAGGAGAGAATAGTCAAACAATTTTATTAGGTATTTTAGTGATTATTTGTATCATTATTGTATTAAATATGATTTCATTCTTTTATAAAAAATATAAAAACTCTCATTTTAATAAAAATGATTTAACTAATCAAATATTTGATGAAGATCAAAGTCAACTTTATGTTTTAGTTAGAACTAAAGATTTTAAAGTTTTATTTATTTCTTCACGTTTTCAAGAAGTATTTCATATAGCTAAAGAACGTATAGTTGTAGATTTTATGGTTTTAAAAGAAATGGTGGAGGAAAGAGTTTATCGTGATTTTATGAAACAATATCAATCATGGAATCAAGAAAATTCTTTTAAATACTCTTTTAAAATGAAAGATGTAGATCAATGGTTTGTACTTACAGTAAGTGCGATAGAAAATGGTAAATATCATTTATTTGCTTTCTATGATCATAGTGAAGATGTTTTAAAAGAAAAAGATTATTTAAAACAAATAGAAACTACAAAAAATGAAAGTGAATATAAAGCATCTTTTTTATCAAGAATGTCTCATGAGATAAGAACACCAATGAATGGTATTATTGGAATGTTGACATTAGCTAGAAATACACAAGATACTAAACAAGAAGATTATTATTTACAACAAGCTCAAGATATTTCTCAATACCTTCTTTCCTTAATTAATGAAGTATTAGATATGTCTAGAATGGAAGCTGGAAAATTAGAATTAGAAAATAAACCATTTAATATTTATCATTTAGAACCTCAATTAAATAATATTTTCAAAGAAACAATTGAGAAAAAAGATGTAATGTTTAAAATAGAATATTTTGATTTTGATGTTAAATATTTTGTTGGTGATGAATTACGTATTATGCAAATTCTTGTTAATTTATTGTCTAATGCTAGTAAGTTTACTGAAAAAGGTGAAATTAAAGTGACATTTAGACAAATGTATAAAGAAGATCAAGTGGCTAATATTATGATGCGTGTACATGATACTGGTAAAGGAATGTCTAGAGAATTCTTAAGTCATATTTTTAGACCTTTTGAACAAGAAGGTGTAGAGATTTCTAAAAAATATGGTGGTAGTGGATTAGGCATGGCTATTACAGATCAACTTGTTAAGTTGATGGGTGGTGAAATTGTTGTTGATAGTTTAGAAGGAAAGGGGAGTGATTTTACTGTCTTTTTAAATTTACCAATTTCTACTAATCAACAATATGAAGATGAAAAAGAAGTTGTTGTAGAAGAATTTAGTTTTGATCAAAAACGTATTTTACTTGCGGAAGATAATGATATTAATGCTGAAATTTGTTTAAGTGTTTTAAATGCTAAAGGGGCTTTTGTTGAACGTGTAGAAAATGGACAAGTTGCAGTAGAGACTTTTAAAAAGCATGCTGAACATTATTATGATTTGATTTTAATGGATATTCAAATGCCTGAAATGAATGGTTATGAAGCAACACAAGCAATTAGAAGTTTAAATAGAGAAGATAGTCAATCAATTCCTATCTTTGCTTTGTCAGCGGATGCTTATGTTGAAAATAAAAGATATTCAAAAAAAATGGGAATGAATGGACATTTTTCTAAACCGATTGATTTTAATGAAATGGAAAAAGAATTGGGTCAATTCTTTTCAAGGAGAGACATAGATGAAAAAAACATATAAATTATCAATTCCTTATTTAGGAAAAGTAGCAGTAGTCACAGTAGTATCATTTTCATGTGCGATTTCTGCTTATCAACTTTCTCAAAACAGTTCTATCTTTTCACCGCGATCAAAAGCATTAGAACTCAAAAATAATCAAGTCATTTTTTCAAATCAAGACCAACAAACTAATACTCATCAAGAACCAGATGAAAGTCAGTATTTAAAAGAAAATCAACAATCATTAGATAAAATATCACAAACAAATTTAAATAATTCACCCTATCTTTTTAAAAATCAAGGAAGAGTAGATCCAACAAAGATATATGGACAAACAGGATTAGGTGTTAATGGAAATAATACTATAGGTGTTAATCCAAATGGAACAGGTGACGGTAATGTTACAGTTGTTATTCCTGGACAAGAGATACCAATAAATAATACAGGAACAGGTATTTCAAATGAAGTAGTAGATAAAAATACCAATCATGATAATAAAACACCAATAGTTGATCCTGATCCGATAGCTAGATTACCAGATATGTCTAATGATTTAATTTATGGAGATGCATCAACATTTACAAATGATGGTATTCTTCAAAAAGAAGGTGCTAGTTATACAATTCAATTTTTAAGTACAGAATTTTTATCTAAAGAAAGTGTTGATCAATTATATGAAGGTTGTGTCATTACTCCTTGGAAATTATTATGTAATATGGTAGTAATAATTGCTGAAAATGAAGAAGGTAAGTTGCCTAAACTTTATCGAATAGAAGATTACAATGATAATTTTAAAATAGGATCTTATCCTCAATATGCAACGGAAGATTTTAAAGTAAAGTTTTATTTTAGAATGAATGCTTCAAGTCCTTGGCAAGAATATGAAGTGACATTTAAGGTCGAATATCAAACACGTATTTCATTACAAGATTACAATCAACAAGAAACAGGTTATTTCTACTTAAAAAAAGAAGAAACAGAAGATTTACGAAAATACTATAATTTGATCGTACCAACTTATCAAACACAAACCCAAATATTTATGGGTTGGAAAAATGAAGATGGTAGCGATATTAATTCACAAACAGCATATATAGCTCATAAAAAAGGAAGAATTTCACTTATTCCGTTAGAAATGAAAGATTTACCTGAAGGGTATGAAGTTCAATTACAAAGTGAATATGTATTTGCGGAAGATTTATATACAATTTATAATTATGCATTTACAGGTTATAGTGGTGATGAATTTGCGGATATTCATGTACCTGAAGAAGTAAACAGTATAGAAATGAATGATGCGGGTTGGCAAGATTTCTATGGCGATTTTTATATACCTGCTTCTATTGAAAGTGCCCATTTTGGATGGAGTGGTTTACAACTTTATGGTAAGTATATTGTTGATGAAAATAATACAAAATATAGTTCTAATGAAGATGGCTTGTTAATGAATAAAGATCAAACAATTGTTTATCAAACACCGATAGCGGATGCAATTTATATTCCTAAAGGAGTTACAGCAATTAAGGGGATTGTTTCCTGGTTTGTATCAGATGTTTATTTTGATGGTCCATGTATGATTGATCAAAGTTCATTTAAGAATATTCAAACAGATACAATTATTCATGTCCCTGATGAATATTATTTGGATTATTTTAAGAAAAGTTATAGAAGATTTGTAACAAATTTAATTAATGAAAATGGAGAATCGTATGATTATACGGTGAATAATAATTTGGTTTTCTTAAATGATGAAAGAGAATTAGTGAGTACAATGGATAGTGCCGCAGGAACAATTGTTATTCCTGAAACAGTAGAAAAAATAGATGATTATGCTTTTAGTGGTAATGATAAAATTACATGTATTATCTTTACTCATGGTGATGTTGAATTAGGACATCAAATTTTTAAAGATAGCCATGTTGAAGAAGTTAATTTTTTAACGAAAGATATTCCAGTTATATATAGTGATACATTTAGTCAAGCGGATTCATTAAAAGCAATTAATGTGTCAATAAATTATTATGAATTATATGATGATAAATGGAAGAATGAAATAGATCAAGCTTCATTTGCATTACTTAGTGAAACAGATTCAAGTTTTCAAACAAAGAATGGTTTTGAATATCTAGAAATGTATTATCGTGATAGATCACATGCGACGATTTTATTAAATGCACCTACTGATTTAATACAATTTGACGAAAATAGTATTCCAGGGGTTACAATTACAGAAATAGGACAACATGCTTTTTCTAAATGTAAAAATTTAAAACATGTCAAGTTATCTAAACATATTAATCAAATTGATAGCTATGCTTTTTATGGCTGTGAGGCGTTAGAAAGTGTTTTCTCTGAAAATACAGATAGCATCACTATTCAAGAAAATGCTTTAGAAATTACAGATAGTTGGTTATTTGATTTACGTTATATGGCATTTAATGCTAAAAAAGCTATTTTTGAAAATGATTATGTGCCTTCAGTAACAAAACAAATATATATCCCGTTTGATGGAGAAGGCTATAATGGTGGTAATACATATAGTGGTGCTTATTTTATAGATGAATCTTATGGTGGAGAAATTCTTTATGGATATGCTCGAGGAACAGATCAAAATGGAAACACTGTTACAGTAGAAGATGAATTTTATTTAATCAATGCCACAACAGATGTTCAAGGGGATGTGGCTACTAAAGAAGGTACATTTGAAATTTGTACAAGTGCTTTTGAAGATGTGCCAATTACTTCCGTTCAATTTAATATGACAGATGATATGTATTGGATTGATGATTATGCCTTCTATGGAACGAATTTAACAGGTGAACTTGTTTTACCTGATGGTTTAGGACCAATTGGGCAAGTTGCATTTTATGGATCAAATATTTCAAAAGTTATTTTTCCAAAAAATTATGGAAATGATACAGATTATCCAGCACGTTTATGGACAAATACTTTTGGTGGGGATGAAAGTTTAAGTGAAATTGTTTTCCAAAATGCAACACCAATTGAATTATTCTATAATGAATTTACTGAATATACTTTTGGTGACATGGCTAGTGAAGATTTCCATATTACTTTAAGTGGTGCAGCTAAAGGTTTAGAACAAAAATACATAGATGCTTGGAAGTACCGTTTCATAGCTTGTGAAGATAATGATCCAAGTGTTAACGAAGAAAAGCTTAATCAATCAGTAAAGAAAATTGCTGGTTTATTAGGATATACTTTACCAGAAACAGGTACCCAACCTGATGACAATCAGGAAGTTGTTCCTGATGTTGAAAAAGCACCAGAAGATAACCAACAAGAAGTCAATGATGAAGAAGATCAAAATGATCAACAAGATGAAAATAAACAAGAAGCTTTAGAAAATGAGGTAGATGAAAATGATAATTGAACAATCACAACATATTATTGATGAAGTCTCAAAAGTCTTTATTGGTAAAGATGAAATAATTAAAAAGGTTTTAATGACAATTTATGCAGGAGGACATATTTTGTTAAATGATGCGCCTGGAACAGGTAAAACAACATTAGCGTTAGCTTTTTCTAAAGCTTTAGGATTAGATTATAAAAGAATTCAGTTTACAACAGATACATTACCATCAGATATTGTTGGTTTTACAATGTTAAATAATGAAACACAAAAATTTGAATTTAGACCAGGGGCTGTATTTAGTAACTTACTTTTAGCTGATGAAATTAACCGTACATCGCCTAAAACACAAGCTGCTTTACTAGAAGCAATGGAAGAACATAATGTAACAGTTGATGGTGTTACTTATGATTTACCACATCCTTTTATTACGATAGCAACACAAAACCCAATGGGTTCTGCTGGTACTCAACCTTTACCAGAATCACAATTGGACAGATTTATGATTTGTTTATCTATTGGTTATCCTAATTTAGAAAAACAAATAGAAATTATTAAATCACGTCGCTACGATAATCCAATTGAAAGAATTGAAGAAGTTGCTTCAAAAGAAAATGTGATTGAAGTACAAAACTATTTATCTTCTGTACGTATCAGTGATGATGTTTTAAAATACATTGTCTTATTATGTGAAAAAACAAGAGAAATGCCTTTAGTAGAGTTAGGTGTTTCTCCTCGTGGAGTATTAGCACTTGTACAAATGGCTAAAGCACATGCTGTTTTAGAAGATCGTATTTATGTTATTCCAGAAGATGTTCAATATGTCTTTTTAGATGTATGTGCACATCGTATGATATTACGTCCACAAGCAAGGGTAGAAGGTTTAGATGCTAGAGATATTTTAAATGAAATTTTAAAAGAAGTTAAACCTCCTTTGGCTGATTAAGATGAAGAATAAATATTTGTTGTATGGAATAATTAATTTCTTGGTACTTGTTGCCTATATTTATTCTACATATTTCTACTTCTTAATTATTTGGGTCATTGGTATTGTTTTTCCATTTATTTTAATTACTTTATTGAAACTGGAATTAAGATATATTCAAATGGATATCCAAGGTCCAAAGCAAGGAAAAGTAGGTCAGTCTCTATCATTTACAACAGAAGTAAAGAGTCGTTATAGACTACTTGTTTCTGGAAGAATAGATTATGTTTTTGTTTATAAAAACATGACTTTAAAAAATGAACTTAAAAGAAATATTTTTATTCCATTAGGAATAAAAACAGCCCGAAAGAATCAAGAATATACTGCGACTTATTGTGGTGATGTCATGATTTCATATGATAAAGTTTACTTATATGATGTTTTTGGGTTTTGTAGAGTTCCTATTTCAGAAACTCAAAAACATCATTTTGTGGTTTATCCAGGAAAGGTAAATATAGAATTATTATATAATGAACTTTCTAAACCTTATGAAAATGGTGTTTTACAGTACCAATATAAGAAAGGAACAGATATGTCTGAAATTTATGATTTAAAGACATATTATCCTGGAGATGATATTCGTCATGTTCATTGGAAACTTTCTGCTAAAACAGGAGAAGTTTTATTAAAGGAAGGTTCTCATAATAGTAGTTTTGAAACTGTTTTACTTGTAGATATTGGTTTAAAAGATCAAACGAGTGAAATTGATAAACATGTTTTATCTAAATCGTTAGCTTTTGCGATGAGTATGTCTGAAAAGTTATTATTGAAAAATATAGGGCATTATGTTGCTTTATATGATCAAGGAAGTTTTTATTGGTTAGAAATGAATAGTCTTCAAAATTATTATCAAAATATGGAAAATTGGATTTCTAAAGGTATTACAAGTCAAGGTGGAGATGCACTTCATTTGTTTGCGAGTGAGCATTTAGATTTATATTTTACAAAGATGATTTATGTAACTGCTGGAGATTTTAATGAAGAGTTATCTAGATTAAATGATTTTTTGAGTATTAGTGCAATTACGATTAAAAATGATATTCAAAAGGTACAAACAATTAAACATCTTCAAAATCAGTTATATGAATTACCATTAGATTCAATTGATCAAAATATGTATCATTTTGAAATATAAGGAGGTCAAATATGAAAAAAAATAAAAAAAATAGAATTATTTCTTTCATTGTGACCTTCTTTTATTCTTTAATGACTGGTATCAGTTTTCTATGTTTTTATCATAATGTAGTAATAAGTTCTTGGTTATTAGAAATAATTGTGAGTATTGTTTTATTACTAGCTTTATCTTTGTTATCGTGTAAAAAAATAAAAACAATTATTTTACCAATCATGATGACAATAATGATTGGAATTATTTATTCATTTCAAAGTTTTTATTATGGATTCTTTGGAATAATGAATTATATCATTGAATGTTATAATACAAAATTTGAAGATGCTAGAAATATGATAATGGCTGCTTCTATTACATCATCACATATACAAGCAATGAGTTTAGTAATTGTTATTTGGATGACTTATTATATTTATCATTCTATAAAGAAAGAAAAGTATACTGTGTTATCTATTCTTTTCTTTGTTTTATTTTCTTTTACATTATGGTTAGATTGTTTTTCTTTTGTAGGAGGCGCTTTATTTAGTATTAATGCTTTAATGGTATGGATGTATCATCAAAATAAAGTAATTAATACAAAAACAATTCAATGGTTTATTATTCTTTGTATTATCTTTGTTTCTCTTACGATACCAAGTTACCAAGATAATTTAACAATTGAACAAATTAAAGAAGATGTTTTACAACAAGTAGATGATCTTCGTTATGGTAAAGATAATTTACCTCAAGGTGATTTAAATAAGGCTTCTAGTATTCATGAAAATAATCAAGAGAGATTAGAAATAACAGTTTCACAAAGAAAAAACCTTTATTTAAAAGGATTTGTAGGAAGTACATTAGAAAATAATCAATGGCAAGATTTGACAAAAGCAAGTTATAATGGTGAACATGAAGGTATGTTGAAATGGTTGAAAAAGAAGAAATTTTCTTCAACATATCAATATAACCTTTATCAAAAACTATCAAAGAATGATGATCAAAAACAAAATGTAACCATTAATAACGTAGCAGCAAATAAAAAATACTTATATACACCTTATTCAATTAATCAAAGTGATGTTACATCATCAAATATTCAAAAAGATTTAAATTTACAATCAATAGCCTTATTTGGAAGTAAAAGCTATAGCTATCAAGAAACTTCCTCTACTTCACCAAGTGAATTAATGGTTGGAAGTGATTGGTTAAATAATCCAAATGCTTCACAAAAAGAATATTTAGATACTGAATCTGTCTATAGATCATTTGTTTATGAAAATTATCAAATGGTAGATAAAGGATTAGAAAAAACAATTTCTCAATTATTTGATCAAGATGATTTTGAAAACACAGGTATTTATTCTGTTTGTCAACATATTAGAGATACAATGACAAGTTATTTGAAATATAATGATCAAATAAGTGATAAAGATAGTTTAGAGGATTTCTTAAATCAAAAAACAGCAGGTAATGATGTATTATTTTCGACAGTAGCAGTTGAAGCTTTTAGATATTACGATATACCAGCTAGATATGTAGAAGGTTATTATTTAAAAAGTGATGCAATTGATGATGATGGAAATGCAACTTTAACCTCAAAAGATGGACATGCTTGGGTAGAAGTATATTTTGATGGTATGGGATGGTTACCAATTGATGTTACACCTGGTTATTATTATGATGTGTATACTTTAATGAATATGGTCGCAACTCCTCAAGGAGAACAAAGTGATACAAATATTGAAAAAGGACATCAAGATTCTCAATCTGTTGATGATGGTCAAAATGGTGGCATGATTAATGATTTAATTGATCATGTTGGAAATTTAGGTATGATGTCTTTAGGGGTATTAACAATTGTTTGTGTAGTTATCTTTATTATATGGATTTTATTAGAATTATTAAGATTGATTTTAAATATAGGTGTTAAATATATTTATCATCATGCTTCTTCTAAAAATAAGACAAAATATTTATATGGTTTAATGGAAATGTATTTGAAATCTTATGGTATAGATTATCAATTAGGGTTAGATTCTATAGAAGTGGATGAGACTTTAGAAAAGATGGATTTGATTCATCAAGGTGATTTTTTAAGAGTAAGTAGTTTATTTGAAAAATGTTTTTATGGTGAAATAGAGTTAGAAGAATTTGAACTAAATATCATTGTTCATTTTATTGTTTTATTGTATCAAAATCAAAAGGGATTAAAATGGTATAATAAGCTTAAAAGAAGATATACTATTTTATCTAGAAAAGATATTTATTTGAAATTAATAAGGAGTAATGAGGGTGATTAGGATGGATAAAAATGGGAAAATACTGATTGTTGATGATGCAAAGTCTAATCGAGAGATACTCTCTGAAATATTAAATCAATATACAGTTATAGAAGCAAAAGATGGCTATGAAGCTTTAGAATATTTAAAATCTGATAGCAAAAGTGTTGCACTTGTTTTATTAGATCTTGTCATGCCTGAAATGGATGGCTTTGAAGTTTTAAAGTATATGAACCAAAATCATTTGATAGAAGAAGTACCAGTGATGATTATTTCTATCGATAAAGATGATAAAAGTATTGAAAAAGCCTATGAATTAGGTGTATCAGGTTATATTACAAGACCGTTTTCATCTGCTGTTGTCTTAAAAAAAATAAATAATATTATTTCACATTATAAAAGACAAAAAAAACTTACAACCATCATTAATAAACAAATCTATGAAAAATATAAAAATAACGATATGATGATTATGATCTTAAGTCATATCGTTGAATCTCGTAATGGTGAAAGTGGTTTACATGTATTACACATTAAAAAACTTACAAAATTGTTATTAAATATTTTAGTTAAGAAAACAAATCAATATTCCTTAACTTTAGATGATATGATTTCAATTGAAGTGGCTTCTTCTTTACATGATATAGGAAAGATTGCTATTCCAGAAGAAATCTTAAATAAACCATCATCCCTTACTAAAGAAGAGATGGAAGTCATGAAATCACATGTTATCATCGGTGCAAAGATGTTAAATAGTTTACCATTTTATAATGATGAACCAATTGTAAAATATGGTTATCAAATATGTCGATGGCATCATGAAAGATATGATGGAAATGGTTATCCAGATGGTTTAAAAGGAGAAGAAATTCCTATTGCGGCACAAGTTGTTTCAATTGTTGATGCATATGATGCTTTAACAAGTAAACGTGTTTATAAAGAGGCTTATAGTCATGAAGAAGCTTTAAAAATGATTCAAAAAGGCAAATGTGGTGTTTTTAATCCTTTACTTATAGAATGTTTAATGGATATTGAATCATACATTCAAAATGATTTAAAAATTAATGAATTTTATGAAGATAATGAATATTTTGAAGAACGTACACAAGAACATTTAAAAGATGAAGGTCTTAATTTATCTAATTTACTTTATCAAGATTTATATTTTGAAAAATCAAAATATAAATTTTACAGTGAATTATCTAATAATATTCAATTTGAATATTCAGTTGTACCACCATTACTTACATTATCTAAAAAAGATGCATTATTATTAAATATAGAACCTAAAATTATAGATCCATTAAGTAATGAAAAAGTTACAAAACTATTTATTAATAATGATTTTAATGTATTCATACAACAAGCTATTGATTTAGAAAAAGAAAAAGATAAGTTTTCGATGAATACAAAACTTAAAATCAATAATACAATTAAAGATGTTAAAATAACTGTACAAGTTATTTATGATGGTGAAGAAGCTTTAGGGATATTAGGAGACATAGAAATATTATAGGAGAGTTGTTTATGGAGTTAGAAGAATTTTACAAACAAGTTGGTGGGAACTTTGAAGATGTTAAAAGAAGATTATTTAATGAAGAATTTATTAGAAAATTTGTATTGAAATTTAAAGATGATGAAACATTTGATAATCTTATTGATGCTTTTAATAAAGTTGATTATAAAGAAGCCTTCCGTTTTATTCATACCTTGAAAGGAATAAGTGTTAATTTGGGATTTGATGATTTATATCAAGCAAGTTGTAATTTAACAGAATGTTTAAGAGAAAAAGAAAATTTAAATGATGAAGAACTTGAAGAAGCAGGTAAACTTCTACAAATAGTTAAAGATAACTATCAAAAAATAATAGAATTGATTGTTCAATTATAAAAATATGTGAAAAAAGGTCGAATTAGAGGGGAATTTGTTGCAAATTCCCTTTAAAAATATTATTATGTATTTGTAAAGAAAAGAAAAAGGCAAAGCTGTTGAAAAACAGTGACGCAAAGCCCTAGGGTCTAAAGTACATAAGTGCTATGATCGCCGGTTGCCCTAACCTATCAAGATATATTTTCGTATGTCTATAAGTTATAGCAACCACCAAAATAATAGGTGGTTTTTAACTGTCATAGGATTTCTTTAAAATATCATATCAAAGAGGGAGAAAAAAAAGAAATGATGAAAGAATTATTAAAGAAATTACAAAAAAAATCTAACAAAAAGGTTTCACATTAGTTGAAATCATCGTAGTATTAGTAATCTTAACTATCTTAGCTGCAATTGCTGTACCATCAGTATTAGGATATGTAAACGAAGCTAAAGAAGAAAGATACATTCAAGAAGCTCATTCAATTTATGTAGTAATTCAAACTGAAGAAGCTAAATCAGAAGCTTTAGGAGAAACAACACCTACTTATGGTAAAGGTACTGCTGCTGCAGATGCTAAAGATTATACAGGAACTGGTATTTGTAAAAAAGCGTTTGATATGACAAAATTACAAGTTGAAAAAATCGCTCCAACAACAAAAAATAATAAACAAGTTTATAAACTTAAATGGAAAAGTGATGATGGAAAAACAATCAAAGCTGATTTAACAAAGAACAACGATGTTAAAATTACTTCTAAAAGCTAATAAAAGTAAATAAAGATGATGCCACTACTTAAAAAGTAGTGGTATTTCTACATATTTGAGGAAATTGAAATAATTAAAAGATTTAATAAAAAAGGATTTACATTAGTAGAAATAATTGTTGTATTAGTTATTCTTGCAATACTTGCAGCAATTGCTGTTCCTTCTGTTTTAGGATATGTTGAAGAAGCAAAAAAAGAAAAATATATTGCAGAAGCTAAAGCTATTTACACTGTTATTCAGGTTGAAGAAACAAAACTTGCAAATGAAATAGATTATACAGATAAACCATCGAATTATAATAGAGCGGAAGATTATATGTATGCTAAAATTTGTGATAAATCAGATTTTAATAAAGTGGGTGAAGGAATTGTTTCTCAAAAAACCGGAATACCTAAAGTAAGTAATATCCATTCATCTAATGATTCAAAGATGTATATTTTAAATTGGACAAGTGAAGATGGTAAAATAATAGACGCACAAATAACAAAAAATAAGAAAGTAGATATTCTTTCTGTTAATAATAATTAGCATATTAAAATGACTTATATTATTATAAGCCATTTTTGTTTAATTATTTCTTGTAATTATAATAGATATTTGTCGGATTATTAGAAATTTTGTATATATATGTTATAATATAACCAAAAAAGGGGAATGGGCATATGAAGGAAAGATTGAAGAATAACAAGGGTTTTACGTTGGTAGAAATTATTGTTGTGTTAGTGATTTTAGCTATTTTAGCTGCTATTGCTGTACCTGCTGTTCTTGGATATGTAGATGAATCTAAAAAGACACGCTATATTGAAGAAGCTCATTCTATTTATACAGTTATTCAAACAGAGGAAGCAAGGTATAAAGCTTTAGGCAATGAATTAAATGATGATACTTATAATGATACTGAGTATAAAAAAGAATTAACAGAAACAATAACAAAAAAAACAGGTATTCAAAAAGTGACGTTTGGTACTTGTAGTCATATTGGAAAAGATAATGCAGAGTACTATGTTAATTTTAAAAGTGATGATGGAAAGAATGTTTATTCTGTAATTAAAAGAAATAAAGATATAACAGTAAGTGTTAATTAGGGTGAGGAAGATGAAAAATAAGAAAGGTTTTACGTTGGTAGAGATTATTGTTGTATTAGTAATCTTAGCTATTTTAGCTGCGATTGCTGTACCTTCTGTAATTGGTTATGTAAATGAAGCTAAAGAGTCTCGCTATATTCAAGAAGCACATTCTATTTATACAGTTGTTGAAACGGAAGTGGCTAAGTATAAGGCAACAGATGATCCTAGTGATGATGATATAAATAATTATATTAAAGATATATTGAGTGGTAATACAATTGCTACTGCAGATAATAATCAATTAAAAGGCATTATTGCGAAAAAGACAGAGTTAGATGATGTTGATGTAGAAAGAAATGGTAATACTTATACAATGTATTGGATTAGTGATGATGATCATCATATTGAAGCTACATTAACAAAGAATAAGGATGTAAAGATTGTAAGTACTGATAGTAATCATAATTTTGATTAGATGAGGTTTTTATGGATTCAATAATTATTTTGATTTATGTATATATGTTTTTAATAGGAATGTGTGTAGCAAGTTTTATGAATGTTGTGATCGATCGTGTTCCTAGAAATGAGAGTTTTGTAAAGGGAAGGAGTCATTGTGATCATTGTGGTAAGACTTTAAAATGGTATGATTTGATTCCTATTGTAAGTTATATTTTTTTAAGGGGTAAGTGTCGTTATTGTCATACTTCGATTCCTATTAGAGGTTTTTTGATTGAAATTTTTGGTGGATTGATTGGTATGTTTTGTTTTTATCGTTTTGGTTTTAGTATTGAAACGATTTTAATGTTTGTGATTGCGATGATTTTACTTGCGATTACAATGATTGATTTTGATACAATGATTATTCCTGATGGTTTAAATATAGCCATGTTCATTGTTTCTATTGTTTTAATGTATGTAAGACATATGTCTTTGTTAGAAAGTATTATGGGTATGTTTTGTATTTCTGTACCAATGATTTTATTAAATGTTTTAATTGCTGAATCTTTTGGTGGTGGAGATATTAAATTAATGTTTGTCTCAGGAATAGCTTTAGGATGGAAGTATAGTTTACTTGCTGCTTTTATTGGTATTTTACTTGCAGGAAGTTATAGTATTTATTTATTGGTAAGTAAAAAGATTAATAAAAAAGGACATATTGCTTTTGGTCCTTATTTATCAATTGGTATTTTTATTGCTTTATCTTATGGTAGTGAAATTATAAGTTGGTATTTAAATTTAATGATGTAAAGAGGTGATAGAATGGCTACATTTAAATATATTTCGAAAGATATGTCAGCTAAAACAATAAGAGGAACATTAGAAGCTGATGATCGAAATGATTTAGTGAGAAAGCTTAAAGAACAAAATTTGTTTTTAGTAAGTTGCCAAGATGTCACTAAAAAGACTGTTAATCAGTATAAAATGAAATTAAATGAATTATCAGCTTATTCTAGAGAAATAGGAACAATGCTTGCTTCTGGTTTATCTTTGATTCGTATTTTTTCTATTATGGTTCGAAGAGAAGATAATAAAAAAATAAAAAAAATTTATGAAAATATTTATGTAAAGTTACAACAAGGATATACTTTATCCGCTGCTATGGAAGCTCAAGGTGTCGCTTTTCCTAATTTAATGATTCAAATGTATCGTTCAGGTGAAGCAAGTGGGAATATGGATAAAACGGCTTTAACGATGTCTGATCAGTATTCTAAGGATCATCGTATTAAAGGTAAAACTAAATCAGCAATGATGTATCCTATTATTTTGATTGTTATTACAATTGCTGTTTTGTTGATTGTTTATTTAGCGGTGTTACCTTCTTTCTTTGATATTTTTCAAAATGTTGAGTTACCATTGATTACTAAAATCAATATTAGTATTTCTAAGTTTTTACAAGATTATTGGTATTTTGTAATTATGATTTTAGTAGGACTTGTTGCTATTTTTATTGCTTTATTAAGAGTAGATAAAGTTCGTTTTAAGGTAGATAAATTAAAAATAAAAATTCCTAAGTTTGGTAAATTGTTGATGACAATTTACACAAGTCGTTTTGCAAGAACTTTATGTTCTTTATATACTATTGGGATGTCTATTGTAAATGCTTTAAATATTGCTAAAACAACGATTGGTAATGTTTATATTGAATCACAGTTTGACGGAGCTATTAAGAAATTAAGAAACGGGGAAAGTTTATCTCAAGCAATCAAGGACATTGATGGTTTTGATATTAAATTAACAAGTAGTATTTTTGTGGGAGAAGAAAGTGGACGTTTGGAATCAATGCTTACAACTCTTGCAGATGATTTTGATTTTGAAGCAGAACAAGCATCAGAGAGAATGATTACCCTTATTCAACCATTAATGATTATCTTTTTAGCGGTTGTGATTTGTTTAATTATTATATCTGTATTATTACCAATTTATACATTGTATAACAATGTAGGAAATATGTAGGAGGAATTATGAGTTATATTGTATTTTTATCAACAAAAGGATTACAAATGGTTCAAGGAAATGTTTCAAAAAATAATATTCATATTTCTTCTTGCAAAGAATTTGAATTTGTTGAAGGAACAATGCTTGATGGAAATATTCTTGATGATCAACCTGTTAGAGATGTTTTACTTGATTTAAAAAAAGAAAATGTTGATAGTGTGAGACTTGTTGTCGATAGTGGGCAAATTTTAGTGAAGTGTGCTGTTTTACCAAAAGTTTCTCATAAACAAATTCTTCAATTTGTAAAGGATGAATTTATTGACGTTGAAAGTCAATATACGGATTTATTATATGATTATGCAATCATAAAAGATAAAGTTGAAGGTAAAGAAGGTCAACTCGTTTTATGTTCGGCAATGGAAAGAGAGTTTTTAAAGCCGTATATTGATTTGTTTGATGAAATGGGAATTTCATTAGAATCAATTGATATTATGACAAATTCAATTATTAAATTAACAGAATCTATTCCTAAATTAACAAACCTATCTTATGTTTTAACAGTAATCAATGGACAAGATGTTATTCATTATTTATTTATTAATGGACAATATGAAATAGCTAATAGAATACGTATTTTCTCTGATCGTGGAACAGTTGCTTTTATTACTGAATTATCCAATTCACTTACTAAATTAATGCAGTTTACTAAAGGTGCTTATAAAGATGCCCAATTAGAAAAAATCTATTTTGCGGGGCTAGAAACTTATGAAGAAGATATGTTGATGTCAACTATTTCTTCTAATTTGAGTATTGAGACATCTCGTTTTAAACCAACAAACTATACTTGTAGTAAAGATAATAATTTTCCTATTCATAAATATTTATTTGTAGGAAGTTTATGGAGGAGATAAGATGGCAAGAAACAGTAACAAAGATATTGATTTTTTATCTGTCTATAAAACAAAGAAAAAAATAAATATAAATTCTAAAACACTCTTGCTTATAGCATTACCTGTTTTACTCTTTCTTATTTTTGCGACAAGTACACTTTATTTAACAATCACTAATAGAAACTTGCAAAAGGATGTTGATACATTGCAAACACAAATAGAAGAGGCTCTTTCTGCAACAGCATCTAATACAAATTCTGATCAACAAAAAGAATTAAGTAAGCTCAATGAACAACTTACAAACTTACAAACAATTACACAAACATTATCAAAATACCCTCAAATTGATAAAGGTATTTTAGAAACAATTGATAAATCATGTAAGAACTTAACAATTGATTCAATATCATTTAATCAAGAAACAGGAGCTATATCACTTACTGTAACAGCTTCTAAAGTTAATGGTTGTGAAGAAACAGTAAGAACACTTAGAGAATCAGGTACTTTTAAAACAGTTGATTACAATGGGTATACTCAAGATGGTGGTGTCAGTGAAACAACGGAAACCGTAACAGATCCTACAACAGGTGCGACAACAACACAAACAGTAACGAATACGACACCAATTACTTATAAATCATCGATTACATGTACATTAGAAGGAGGTACGACAAGTGGACAAGATTAAAGATTCATTTAAAAAACTTTCTTCTAGAGAAAAGACATTGATTTATATATTAGTGATTTTATTGATTGTTTGTTTTGGATGGTTGATTTTATTACAACCACAATTAACATCACATACATCATTAAAGTCTTCAAAAGATAGTTTAGAATTACAACTTACTGAATTAAAAGTAACAAGTTCATCTTCTTCAACAGAAGATATCAAAACACAAATTATGAATATTAATCAAGAAATTAAAGCTTTAAATGATCAATTTTACAATCTTATGTCAAAAGAAGATATTGATCAATTGATTACAAATCTAACAATAGAACATAAAATCAGTCCTACTAATTTAACAATGTCTGAAATAACACAAACAGATTTATCAAGTAAAAAGAGTGATGATAATTCATCTGATAACGCAAATGATAATACAGATGAATCTAAATCATCCAATGCTTTAGTTTATTCATGTGTTGTTACACAAACATGTAAAGGAACAAAAGCTAATTTACTCAATTTAATTGAAGATGTTAAAAATATGAGTGGTTTACATATTAATTCTGTTGCTTATGAAAATTCAACAGGTAACTTGGATTTAACAATTACATATACAGTTTATATGGTAGAAAAATAGTAAAAGAGGTGCAAACAATGAAAAATAAAAAGGGATCAACAATTGTATGGGCAATTACATTGATTATGGTTCTTGTAGTCATTGTAGGTGCCTCTTTGTCTTTTGCATATATGTCTTATAATCAATCTATTAAAAATAGAAATAAGACACAAGTTGAATTGATTGCTAATTCGGCAATTAAATCTCTAGCTGGTGCTATTGAAAATGATGAAAATAGTTCGCAGCTAATTCCAAATACAGGTAAACAAATTAATGTATCAAAGATGGAATGCTCTGTTCCTTATGGAACAGTTTCAAATATTAAAATTAATCGAAAAAAAGAAAATTTAATTATTGCATCACTAAAAGCTAATTACCATGATGAAGATTATACAATTTATGCTTATTTAACGCAGTCTAACAATCAATGGAAATGTGTTCAATATGATACAAATGGAAATCGAGATATTTCTACTGATAGTAGTTCAAGTGGAAATGATTCAGGGAATAATGGTAATACAGATAATGATAATGACAATAATATTGGTTTGCCAGAAGGAAGTAATATAGCAGATACACTTGATAAAAGACTTACGGTAATGTTGAATCAATACTATGGAGATTTTAAAAATATTTATACATTTATTGATTGGTATAAAGATCAATGTAAGTATATGAATAAAACTACGGATGCTAATTATAATTGCGATTGGTGGTTTAAGAATAAAGAGGGCTCTGATTTTCATATTAAACAAGCGTATTTAACATGTATGACACAAAATAATCAATTTGATAAGTTGGAAGATGATATTTATCGAAAAGTTAAAGATCAAAATATTGTTTTTAACAATAATACATGGTATCCAGATTTATATGTTAATTTTCATATATTTCCAAATAGCAATGGGAAGTATTTTATTTATGCATCTCCTTCAGGTAATGCAAGTAATGGAAGAGTTTATCTTATTTATTATGATCAAGCTTGGTATGTTACTAAAAATAAAACATTTCGTGAAAGTGATTTTTTAAATGTAGACAGTATAAAAAATGCTGTAAGCAATACAGATCAATGGTTAAAAATTGAGTAGGAGGGATGAATATGAAAAATACAAAAGGTATGACACTTATTGAAGTAATCATCTCTCTATTAATTATTAGTACAGCATCTTTAATTATTGTGGTTGGTTTTGTTACTGCACTTAATCTTTTTACAGATTCTAGTCATTATAAAGATGTAACAAATAAACAACAAAAAGCTTTAGTTGATGAAGAAAATAAAGATACAGATATTGATGTGGATGATACTTTAGCTAATTATTCTATTACTGTTAATGAGAGTGGTAATCCAATTATCGTCAATGGTACTTATAAAAAAGCAACAAGTAAAACATATAAGGATGTTAATCTTTCAAATTTTATTCCATCTATCCAAATTAGTGAAACTGTAAAAGGAAGAAATATTTATAAAAATTATTGCAAAATGATGCAAGAATTTTCGAATTATTTAAAAGAGCAAGGAGTCACGTCAAATGATAAATTATTTGAAGGAAAGACTAAAGAGTATATAAAAGAGTGGATGATGCAAAAAACAGGTGCAAACAAATCAGATTTTATTACAAATTTACCTAAATTATATGCAAGTATATACCCTGATATAGAACTAGATTCATTATTAGAGGTTATTGGAACTTATAACAAAGATTTTGATAAGGAAAAGTATAAATATATTACACCATGTATGTATATATCAGATAGTACTAGAGAAAATTTAACTTATAAAGATTTTTTTGAAGATGGTGGCTATAAAAAGTATGTATACATTTTAGTTGGTGATAAGGCAAAAAAAGGAGATCGTCCAACAGATATATGGGCATTGCTTGATAATACAACTGTTGAAGATGATCGAGATACTTGGTTAATTCCAAAAAGTGAAATAAATACAAAAATACTTGAAAATAAAACATATTCAGAGTTTTATAAAATAATAAGTGGTAATGAATGGATTCATTATACAACATCAAAATAGAAAAGAGGGTGACTAAGATGATAAAAAAAGTAAATAATAAAGGTATGACGTTAGTTGAAATTGTTGTTGCACTTTTAATTGCTTCTATTATTATGACAATTACTGGTGGAATCTTAGTCAACTCATTAGGTTATTTTGATACAACAACCAAGAAATCTTTAGATAAACAAACATTAGATGGTGTTCTAGATTTTATTAGTAATGAAATCACCTATGCAACAGATGTAAGAGTATCAAATACTAAACCAGATGATAGAGATTGGCACTATCTTTATGTATTAAAAAATGATAAAAATAAAGGTAGACTTTATCGTGATGGTAAAGCAGTTTTTGATGATGATTATTATATTAATAATCGAGATTTACAAATGGATGTTAGAGGTTTTACCACTAATGGATATCGTTTGGATTTAACGCTTAAGTATTTAAATGGAACAGAAGAAGTATATTCAACAAAGAATACATATGAGTTGGTTAATTTTAATATTAATACAACTGATAAAACGACTTTATTTAGTAATATTTCTAGTACGACACAGTTATCAGAAAATACAAAACTTTATTATATAAAAGATGACTCATCAAAAGGTAATAGTGAAAATGACAAAACGGATAGCGAAATAACAGTTGCTAAACAGGTTGAATGTATTAATACGAAAAATAATCGTGGTGATTATGTAGAAGGAAGACATTATAGTAAAGGTGATTTTGTTTATTGTGATGGGTCATGGTGGCAGTTAATTCAAGATAAAAGTAATGCTACTTCACCTGATAAAAGTAAAGCAAGATGGTGGAAAAAGATAGATAAAAATTATAGTCCACTCAGTGCATATACTAAAGGTGATATTGTTTTTTTTGAAAAAGAACAATGTTATTATCAATGCTTACAGGATATGTATTCTATGGGAGTTGGCAGTGATAGTTCTGATGGATATGCGCCAGATGGATTTAATGGAAAGCAGACCTATTGGAAGTATATTGGTCCTAAAAATACGGTTACAAAAGATGTACATAATTGTGATGATATTTCAATAAGAAGAACTGATACAGTTTTAAATAAATTGGATCGACTCACGGAAAGCCAAATAAATAGCATTCCTAAATATGATGTTAATAAAACGGATTATAAAATAGGTGATTATATATATAATGAAGAAAAAAACGGTATTAAACAATATTATTTGAAAGTATTGGATGGATCTGGAGGTCCCGGATCAAGTGCATCTTCTGGATGGCAAATTTTATCTCGTGACTGGAATAAAAATAGTGCATACTTAAAGGGTGATATTGTTTTATATTCTGAAGCTCAAGATTTAGGATATCTTAAAGCCATGCAAAATATAAATAAAGATAATAATCCAACAACATGGCCACATATGTTAGAAATTGTTAATGGTAATTCAAATCCAAATTATTTTTGGAGTACAGTAAATTGATGGAGGTTAACACATGAAAAGTTTACCAATAGGTGAAGTATTAAAAGAATATGGGTATATTAATGAAGAACAGTTACAGATTGCATTAGATGCCCAAAAGAAAGATAGAAGTAAAAGATTAGGGGAACATTTAATAGATTTAGGTTTTGTTAGTGAACAACAAATGTTAGAAGCTTTATCTGATAAATTAGCTGAGCCTTTAGTTTCATTGGATAATATAGATTTTGATATTAATGCTGTTAAAAAAATTCCTGAAGCAATGGCACAAAAATATAATGTCATTGGGTATGCTTTTAATGATAATGTGTTAACAGTAGCAACAAGTGATCCTTTAAATTATTATGGGTTAGAAGATGTAAGACTTGTTTCAGGTTGTCGTATTAGTGTTTCACTTGCAACAAAAGCAGATATTCAAATTGCTATTGAAAGATATTATTCAGATGTTGATACTTTGAATTTAGTAGATGATATTGATGAATCGACTTTACCTGAAGTAGAAGAGGATCTAAATTTATTTGATGCGAATGAAGATGATACACCTGTTGTTAAGTTATTAAATTCTTTATTAATTAGAGGATATAATAATAGTGCATCTGATATTCATATTGAACCTTTTGAAGATAAATTACACGTTAGAATGCGTATTGATGGTATGCTTGTTGATTATTTGGATTTGAATAAAAATATTCAAGCTGCTTTAATTGTAAGAATTAAAATATTATCTAATATGGATATTGCTGAAAAGAGATTACCTCAAGATGGTCATTTTATGGGAACTATCGATGGAGTAGAGTTAAATATTCGTGTATCTGTTATTCCTACCATCTTTGGTGAAAAAATTGTTATGCGTTATTTGAATTCTAATAGTACTATTGACCGCTTAAGTACTTTTGGAATGACAGAAGAAAACTTTAAGAAAATGAATCATATGATGTCTATGCCACATGGAATTATCTATGTAACAGGTCCTACTGGAAGTGGGAAAACTACAACACTTTATATGATCCTTGAAAAATTAGCTCAAGGACAAATCAATATTTCAACGATTGAAGATCCTGTGGAAAGAAAATTAAATCGTATTAATCAAATGCAAGTCAATACAATGTCTGGCCTTACATTTGATAGAGGATTGCGTGCTTTAATGAGACAAGATCCAGATGTAATCATGGTTGGAGAAACTCGTGATAAAGAAACTGCTGAAATTTCTGTTCGTGCAGCTATTACAGGACATTTGGTTGTCAGTACATTACATACGAACGATGCTATTAGTACGATTGTTAGGCTTGAAGAAATGGGTGTTGAACCTTATATGGTCGCTAACAGTTTAGTAGGTGTTGTTGCGCAACGTTTAATGCGAAAGGTTTGTCCTTATTGTAAAAAGGAAGTAGCCACTTCTTTATCTGATCGATTAGCTTTACAAGAAGGAATCAAATATATATCTTAAGGAACAGGCTGTCCTCATTGTAATCAAACAGGTTATAAGGGGAGAATTGCTATTCATGAAGTTATTGAAATAGATAGTAAAGTACGTAAAATGATTTCTAATCAAGAAGAAATAGATGATATTATGAAATATCTTGTTGAAGAACAAGGAGTAGAAAATTTAAGAGATCAAGCTTTAAAACTTGTTAAAGAAGGTAAAACAACAGTAGATGAATTCAATAAGATTATTGCTTATATTGATTAAAGGGGAATGTTATGGCAAATATTAATGATATTTTAAATGATGCAAGAATTAAAGGATGTAGTGATGTTCATATTGGTGAAAATACAGGTATAACATTGAGACAAGATGGAAAACTTATTGAATTTGAACAAACTTTTAGTAATGAAGAAATAAAAGAAATGATTTTATCAATGTGTAAAGATCGAATTTTAAAGATTGTAGAAAAACATGAAGATGCTGACTTTGTCTATGTAAATGATTTAGGAAGACATCGTGTTAATATTTATTTTCAACAAGGTTATATGACAGCCGCAATTCGTATCATCAATGAACAAATCAAGACATTAGAAGAATTAAATTTACCTGATGTTTTACATAAATTGGCTTTACTTCCTCGAGGACTTGTTCTAGTAACCGGTCCTACAGGAAGTGGAAAATCAACAACTTTAGCAGCAATGATTGATTTTATTTCTTCAATGAGAAATTGTCATATTCTTACCATTGAAGATCCAATTGAATATGTATATCAACAAAAACAAGCTCTTATACATCAAAGAGAAGTCTATGAAGACGTTGATTCTTTTGATACAGCTTTAAAAAGTGCCATGCGTGAAGATCCAGATGTTATTCTTGTTGGAGAAATGAGAGACTATGAAACGATTCAAGCAGTTATTACTTTAGCTGAAACAGGCCATCTTGTATTTAGTACGCTTCATACTATTGGTGCTCCTAAAACAATTGATCGTATTATTGATGTTTTCCCTCCTCATAAACAAGCTCAAATTCGTGCTCAATTAGCCTCTGTTTTACAAGCGGTTGTTACTCAACAACTTTTACCACTTGCAAGTGGTAAAGGAAGAGCAGCTGCTTTAGAAATCATGATTGCTAATGACGCTATTAAAAATTTAATTAGGGAAAATAAGGGTCATCAAATAGATACAATGATTCAAACTGGAAGAAATGAAGGAATGACAACATTAAATGCATCACTTGCTACTTTAGTAAATACTGGAAAAGTAAATCGTATGGTAGCAGAAAGATATTCTCTTGATGTTGGAGAATTAAGACAATTAATAAGATAGTTAAAAAGAATAAGCGAGTCTGCTTATTCTTTTGATTTGAGAGGGATGCAATTATTCATATATTGCATAACCTTTTATATACTCAAAAAGCAGCAGTATTAAAGATAGGTTTTAACACTGCTGTTTATTAAATACAAGTTCTTTTAGTGACACTACAAGAAATAATTACAAACTTGAATAACCTATTTTTTAGTAAGTTTTAAATTACTTACACACTTTTCTTGACAAACCCTTTGGTTTTTGAAAATAATTTTTTAATTCTTCAAATTCTTCAAAATCATATAGATATTTTTGAAGATTACGAATTTGTTGTTTAGAAAAAGTGCTTATAAAATCACTGATATCTTCATGAAATTGCATTTTAATATACTTAATAATACTTTCCTTTGTTTCATCAAGAATACTATCTATTTCGTTATTTGCTTTTTCAGCTCTTTGGTTTGCTTCCTCCGCTTTTTTCTTCTCTTTCTCGGCTTTTTGATTCGCTTCCTCCGCTTTTTGCTTTTCTTTCTCGGCTTTTTGATTCGCTTCTTCAGCTTTTTGCTTTTCTTCCACGACTTTTTGATTCGCTTCTTTAATTTTTCTATCACGAGAACGAAGCAATATTTCATTATCTAAACGATCAAGATATTCTAGGTATGATTCTTCAGAAGATATATATTTGTCATGCATTTGTATCGCTTCCTTTATTCTATAATCTATTTCAATTTTATCATATGGTTTTTCGTTTTTAAAGAGATACATCAACTGATTAAAACTCGTCATTTCATTGATTACTTGATTGATATATTCGAGTTGAATAATTGTTATTTCCATGCGATTAAATGGATAGACAATATGATGTTCATCATCAACCATTCTAAAGTGACATTTATAAAGAGGAGCATTGTCTAAAATATGCCCATAACTAATAATTAATGATCTTACAACATGAGCACTAGTATAATCTTCTCCCTGTTTTACTTGTTGTACCCCTACCTTACTAAGTAGGGCATAAAAATACATGTTTTTTTTATAATGATTAGACCTCATTCTTTTACATATGAAAAGGATACATTTGCATGTACCCTTTTCAAATATGATAGGTTAGAGAGCAAATTCACATTTTGCCTGAATTATGGTAAGTCATATGTGCTTGTGCTCTTGAAATTTCATAGTCTACACTATGAACATCTCTGGATAAATCGTGAAGTTCTTTAGTTTCTAAGTAATTGTCTTTCCCTTTATTTTTTCTATTTTGGATAAATAGATAAAGGTTAATGGCAATTATAACAATAATAATTAACACAACTAAATAAATAAGCTTCATATGTATCACCTCTTTAATTTATTATATCATATAACATGTGGAAATATTGTGTATTTATCAATTCTTTTTTTGATGATAAAGACATCAACTTAAGTAAATCAATTATTGGCATATCAGTAAATATGCCAAATTTTTGCCCTATTTTGACCTAATTTAGCCTTAAAATGACCTATTTTTGAACATAATCTCATGTTGAGAACATGTAAAAAGTCCTTATGTAGCAAGGACTTTAAAATAGTTGTATATTTATGCCCCACTTAATAAGATAGGGAGCTTGTTGTCTTAAAAGTTCAGCATTATAAAGTTCAAAACGAACAAGTATCTCTTCATTTAAACCATAAGTTTGTAATTCGATATTGTAGAGATCACCTACATCATCAATAGCTAAAATATCTAAAATAAGTTTCTTTTCATAGAAATTTTTACCATATTGTTGTGCGTTTTTTAATTTAGTAGAAACAATCTCTCTGTCTAAAATAAGCTCTTGACAAATAAGGGTTCTAATTCTTTCATTTTCAACAAGCAAATGATGAAAATATAAATCATTTGAATATTTTTTAAAATTCTCTCTATTTTTGTTCATAAAAAGTCCTCCATTATTTATATTGACTTTTTATGAGTGTTTTTCTTCTTTTTTATCAAAAAATTAAAATTTTTAAGTTTTGAAGATGTTTTTTTAATTCTTCAAATTCTTTAAAATCATATAAATGATCTAAAAGATCAAAAATTTGATATTTAGAAAGAGTATTTATAGAACTGCTTATATCTTCATGAAATTTTAGTTGAGAGTATTTGATAATGCTCTCTTTTGTTTCATCAATCATTTCTTTTATTTCATTGATTAGATTTTCATATTTTTTATTTGCTTCTTCAAGCTTTCTATCACGAGAACGTAAAAGTATTTGATTATCTAATCAGTCAAAGTATTCTAGATCAGTTTCTTCAGATTCTAGATATTCTTTATATAAATTATACATATTTACCACTTCCTACTATCTATAATAGCATATTTTAAATAAATAAAGAATATGTAAAATAAATTTTTAAAGTGGAAATAAATGGATTTAAAAGAGATTATTATATTAATTTGTTGAAAGATACATGATACAATAGGGATAGGTGATTTTATGAAATTAGAACTTTTAACATATGAAAAAGAAAATCTTCCATGTGGTTGGAAACCTTATTATATATATTTAATCATGGTCGATCATATAGAAGTAGGAAGAATTGTCTTAAGAGAAGGTAGTAATGAAGAAAGATATTATGATGGACATATTGGTTATACGATAGAAAAGGAATACCGAGGGCATCATTATAGTAAAGATGCTTGTTTATTATTGTTTGATAAAGCAAAAGAAAAAGGATTTAAACAATTAATGATTACATGTTCTCCTGATAATATAGCAAGTCGTAAGATTATTGAGTCATTGCCATTTAAGTATCTTGAAACAAAAGAAGTACCTGCATGTTTGAAGAAAGATTTTGATCAAGGTGATTATATAAAAAGAATATATTGTTTGAATTTGGAGGAGTTATGAAATTTATACATTTAGCGGATTTACATTTAGGTAAAATTATTTATCAAAATAATCTATTAGATATTCAAATTGATTTATTAAATCAAGTGATGAATTATATGGTTCAAAAAAAAATAGATACTTTAGTAATTGCTGGAGATGTTTATGATCGTGCGATTGCCTCTAAAGAAAGTATAGTTGCTTTAAATCATTTTTTAGAAGCAATGATTTTACATTATCATAAAAAAGTATTGATCATTTCAGGAAATCATGATAGCAGTGAAAGACTTGATTTTGCAAGTTCTTTACTTCAAAGTCAAGGTTTGTATATTGTTTCTTATCCTGAAAAAGAAATAAGACCAATTGAAATAGAAGGTGTTTATTTTTATTTGGTTCCTTTTTTTAAACCTTCTTATATACGTTATTTATATGAAAAAGATGATTTAAAAACGTATCAGGATGCTTTTGCATATTATTTAAGTCAACAAACATTTGTTGAAGACCATCCTAAAGTTCTTGTAACACATCAATTTATTGCGGGAAATAAAGAAGTGATTAGAAGTGAAAGTGAAGTGATTCTTTCCGTGGGTGGTAGTGAAATTATTGATGTTGATTTATGTAAAGATTTTGATTATGTAGCTTTAGGTCATATTCATGCAAGTCAAAAAATTAAATATGATTATGTAAGATATGCAGGAAGTTTAATGAAGTATTCATTTGATGAAGTTCATCAAAAAAAAGGAATGGTTGAAGTAACTATTGATGAAACTGGGGTTTCTACGCAAATTATTCCTTTAAAGCCACAAAAAGATCTAGTGAAGGTCGTTGGAAAATATGAAGATGTTTTACATTATCCAAATAACGAAAATGATTTTGTAGCGGTAGAATTATTAGATAAACAAGTCATTGGTCATGCATATGATTTTTTAAAAGAAAAATACCCTTATTTATTACAAATTACTTATCAATCACTAGAAAAACTTAAAACAAATCAAACAGCTTCTTCCTTAGATGTTGAAAAACAATCTCCAATAGAAATATTTAAAGAATTCTATGAAAAAATGAAAGGTGAAGCAATGAGTCAAGAAAGTGAAGAAATTATTCAACAATTACTAGAGGAGGTAAGTGAAGATGATGCCCATTAGCCTTACATTATCAGCGTTTGGACCTTATCCAGATACAATCACAATCGATTTTGAATCATTTCAAGAAGATGGTCTCTTTTTAATTACAGGGCCTACAGGTAGTGGAAAAACGATGATTTTTGATGCCATGATCTTTGCCTTATATGGTAAAACAAGTGGTCAAATTAGACAAACGGACAGTTTAAGGTGTGATCATGCCTTAAATGAAATTCCTACTTTTGTTGAATTTTCATTTTCTTTGCATCAACAAAATTATACAATTAAAAGAAATCCTAAATATTATCTAGAAGGGAAAAAAACACCTAAACAACCTTCAGCGTTACTTACTTTACCAGATGGCAAAATGGTCGAAGGTATTAAAGAAGTCAATCAAAAAATGATTTCTTTATTAGGGGTCGATGATCAACAATTTAAACAGATTTGTATGATTGCTCAAGGAGAATTTACAAAATTGATTATGGCTTCAAGTGATGAAAGAGAAAAAGTATTAAGAGAGTTATTTCATAGTGAGACGTATCAAAAGTTAGAAGAAAAACTTAAAGTTCATCTAAAAACGTATCAGGATAAATATGATTTATTATTGAATAAAAGGAAAGATTTGATGCAAGAATTACAAGTTGAAGATCATCAAGAATATTTATCTAAACAAACAAAACTTATCGCAAGTCAACAAAAAGAATATGATGATTTAAAAAAAGATTTAGATCAAAAGAAACAACAATTACAACTCTATCGCTTGCAAAATCAACGATTAATACAATTAAAAGATTTAAAACAACAATTTCAAGATTTAAAGAAACAAGAAAATGATTATCAAAAATTAAATAAAACTGTAGATACTTTAAAAAAAGCACAAGAAACAAATTATTTATATATTTCTTATATTAAACAACAAAAGAAACTTCAAACCTTAAAATTAAATCAAGAAGATTTTTTAAAACAATTAAAAAAACTTGAAAAAGATTATCAAGAAAAAAAGGTACAAGCAGATTCTCTTGACTACAAACAACAAACAAAAGAAAAATTACAAAACCAAATTCAAGAAACGAAACAATTAATCAATCAAATCTATCAATATCAAAATGATTATCAAAACTTACAAACTCTAAAACAACAATATAGAATGTTAGATGAAGAACATAAACTCTTTTTAAAAAAGAAAGAAAAATTTGAAAATGGGCTGCAAAGAGATCAAGAAAGAATCCAAAGTGAACAACAAGTACAATCTAAATATGAACTGATCAAACAACAATATGTTCGTTTAAACGAACAAAAAGTAAAAGTTCATCAATTGTCGGATTATTATGATCAAATACTCAAACTTAATGAAAATAAAAGTGATTTACAAGAAGAGTATACAGTTGTTGAAAAACAAGTTGATCATGAAAAAATGCAATATAATCAAATGGAAAAATTGTATTTTAGAAAACAAGCAGGTATTTTTGCATTACAATTAAAAGAGAATCAACCATGCCCTATTTGTGGCTCTTTACATCATCCTCATCCGGCACAAATTGAAAAAGAAGATATAACAAAAGAAAAATTAGATCAACAAGCTAAAAAAGTAAAACAACAAGAACATAGGTTACAAGATATCTTACAAAAAATACTCTTGTCTAATCAAAAAAAGGAAATGCTTGTTAAACAAACAAAACAACTTTCAAGTGAACTTAATATTCAAGAAGAGATATCTAAAGAAATCTTTATTAAAGAATTAGATCATTTATCAAAAGATGAAAAAAGAATGAAAAAAGAATATCTTGAATTACAAGATGAACTTAAATATATTCAAAAGCTTAAAAAGAGTGTGGCTCTTTCATTGAAAGATATGTCTACTTATGAAAGTAAAGAATTAAAACAAGCACAAAGTCTAGAGAATATTCAAGTACAAATTCATCAATTATCTGGTAAATTAGATGATTCACTGCGACAATATGAAATTGGAGAAGTTAATAAAAATTATCAACAAGTTCAAAAAGAATATCGTCAACTTTCATTAGAAATAGAAACTATTCAACAGGATTATGAAAAGGTCAAAAATAAATATCTTGAAATAAAAACAAAAATTTCGTCATTGAATCAACAAATTATTCAAGAACAAGAAATATATGATGAATTAGATAATAAATATCATACTGCTTTAGATGCATTTATAAATGAAGAAGAATTTTTAAATTTAAAAACACAAATCAATCAAATCAGTATCTTGGAAAAGAAATATCAAGATTATTTAATTTCTTTAAAGAGTTTAAATAAACAGATTATTTCATTAGAAAATGAAGTCAAAGATTCAACATATGTTGATTTATCTTCTTTAAGTGAAACAATTAAAGAAGTAAATCAACAATTGAGAGAAAAAAATGATGATTTAGAAAAATTAAAAATAGATTATTCATTAAAAGAAAAAATGATCAAAGATATTCAAAAAATCAATCAACAATTAGAAAAAGATGAAGATACTTATCAAAGATATTTAGATCTTTATAATCTAGCAAGTGGTAAAAATAATGCAAGAGTGTCGATTGAAAGATATGTACTAGCAACTTATTTTGAAAATATGTTGATTTATGCCAATGTGATCATGAAACAATTGAGTCAAGGAAGATATCAATTATTAAGGAAAGATGATGCAGGTAAAGGAAGAAGTCAGCAAGGGTTAGAATTAGATGTTTTTGATCAAGAAAGTGGAAATATTAGAAGTATTAAGACACTTTCTGGTGGGGAATCCTTTAAAGCGGCTTTATCTCTTGCTTTAGGACTTTCAAGAATGGTTCAAGATTATGCTGGAGGAATTGAATTAAATACGCTTTTTATTGATGAAGGGTTTGGTTCTCTAGATAGTCAATCATTAGATCAAGCAATGAATTGTTTAATGGAATTGCATCATGAAAATAAATTAATTGGAATCATCTCACATGTTAGTGATTTAAAAGATCGTATTGAACGACAACTTGTAGTTGAAAGAAAACAAAAACAAAGTGTGATTCAGATGATCTAATCTTGCTTGTTTATCATTTCTATAGTAAAATAGAGGAGCATTTTAGAGGAGGAAAAAAGATGGCAAATAACAAGAAAAATGAAGCTATTACTGCTAGAGATGTTGATTTTGCTAAATGGTATACAGATGTATGTCGTAAAGCTGAATTAATGGATTATAGTGGTGTGAAAGGGTTTATTATTTATCGCCCTTATGGATATGCTTTATGGGAACAAATTCAAAATCATATGGATAAAAAATTTAAAGAAACAGGACATGAAAATGTTTATATGCCGATGTTGATCCCTCAATCTTTATTACAAAAAGAAGCTGATCACGTAGAAGGTTTTGCACCAGAATGTGCCGTTGTTACAAAAGGTGGTTTAAATGAATTAGAAGAAAATTTAATTATTAGACCTACTTCTGAAACATTGTTCTGTGAACATTATGCAAAAATTGTTAATTCTTATCGTGATTTACCAAAATTATATAATCAATGGTGTTCAGTAGTACGTTGGGAAAAAACAACAAGACCATTTTTACGTGGGTCTGAATTTTTATGGCAAGAAGGACATACAATTCATGCCAGTGAAGAAGAAGCAAGAAAAGAAACTTTACAAATGTTAGAAATTTATCGTTCTACTGCACAAGATTTACTTGCAATTCCAATGGTTACTGGACGTAAAACTGAAAGTGAAAAATTTGCTGGAGCTGAAGAAACTTATACAATTGAAGCTTTAATGCATGATGGAAAAGCTTTACAATCAGGAACATCTCATTATTTCGGTCAAGGTTTTGCAAAAGCTTTCGATGTTAAATTCTTAAATAAAGATAATAAACAAGAATATGTTTATCAAACTTCTTGGGGAGTATCAACACGTTTACTTGGAGCAATCATTATGGTACATGGTGATGATAATGGTTTAGTCTTACCACCAAGAGTAGCACCAATTCAAGTGATGATCGTTCCAGTTATGCAACATAAAGAGGGCGTTTTAGATAAGGCTTATGAAATTGAAAAACAATTAAAAGCAGCAGGATTACGTGTTAAAGTAGATGCGAGTGATAAAACACCAGGATATAAATTTGCAGATGCTGAAATGAGAGGTATTCCATTAAGATTAGAAATTGGTCCTAAAGATATTGAAAAAGGACAATGTGTCTTAGCTAAAAGATTAGATGGTACAAAAGAAACATATGCTTTAAATGAAGAATTACCTACAACAATTCAACAATTATTAGATCAAATTCATGATGAAATGTATGAAAAAGCATTAAAATTTAGAAATGAAAATATTAGAACTGCAAAAACATATGATGAATTCAAAGAAATCTTAGATACAAAAGCTGGATATATTCGTATGATGTGGTGTGGAGATGAAGCTTGCGAATCTCAAATTAAAGAAGAAACAGGGGCTACATCTAGATGTATCAAAGAGGATGAAGAACCATTTGGAGATGTTTGTCCAATTTGTGGTAAACCAGCTAAAAAAGTTGTTTACTTTGCAAAAGCTTATTAATTTGTATAAAGGAGTAATCGTTAAGATTGCTCTTTTTTATTTTATCAAGCTTTTTATAGAGAAAATTTACATAAATGTGTATAATGGACTCATAAGAATCATTTGAGTAGATAGGTAGAAGTAATGAATAAAGAAGAAGTTGTTCAATTAAATAAATTAAAAAGAAAAACAGGCCTATTTTTTATTATAGTGATGGGTGTCATGTTGATTTGTTTTAATTTTTTAATTCAATTTGAAGTAAATAAAGAAAAAATAAGTGCAAGTTATACTGCAGAAGATACTGTTCGAAAAATAGAAACACAGCTTGGAAGATATTTAGAAAATTCTGAAATGTTTAAAAATATTATATCTTCAAAACATACAATCAGTGATGAACAGTTTAATCAGCTTGCAAGTTATATGAAAAAAAATAAAAATGTTATTGAAGCATATGAATTAGCACCTAATGGGATTATTGAAAAGGCCTATCCATTAAAAGGAAATGAAAAAGTGATAGGTATGAATACGTTGGAACTTCCTGAACGTCAAAAAGAAGCGAATATTGCTAGAAAAAGTGGAGAATATACAATTGCTGGTCCATATGAATTAAAACAAGGTGGTACAGGGGTTTTATTGTTTGACCCTATTTATATAAATGATGGAAATGAAAAGAAATTTTGGGGATTTTCTATTCTTGTTTTAAATTGGGATGCTTTTTTAGAAGAATTAGAAGTAGATAAATTAGAAGATGCCACTTATCATTTTAAAGTTTGGAAAGAGGGCAACAAAGGAAAACATGTGACAATTATGTCATGTGGTCATAGTTCTTTAAATCATACATTAAGTGTTGCTTGTGAAGTACCTAATGATACATGGTATTTTGAAATTGTTCCTTTTCAAGGTTGGATACCAATGTCTTATAAGATATTTGGAAGTATTGTAAGTGTTTTGGTAGCTATTTTGTTATCAATGGGTTATTGGCAAATTATTTTAAGACGTGAAAAAGAAGCTGTTTATGCAAAACAAATTGAAAAAGTGGCTACTGAAGCACAACATGCCAATCAGGCAAAGACAAGATTTTTATTTAATATGTCTCATGATATTCGTACACCAATGAATGCAATTATTGGCTATACACAATTATTAGAAAATAATTTAGATAATAAAAAACAGGCATTGGATTATATTTCGAAACTTAAATCATCAAGTACGATTTTACTTTCTTTGATTAATTATATTCTTGAAATGACACAAATAGAAAGTGGTAAATTAGATTTAAAAAAGGAAATAGGAGATTTAGATGATTTAGTTAAAAATATAAATGTTGTAGTTGAACCGCTAATTAAAGAGAAAAAATTGCATTATTCCTATCATTTGGAGATTAAACATCATCATATTATTTGTGATAAAACTAAATTAAGAGAGATTGTTTTAAATATTCTTTCTAATGCGATTAAATATACGCCAGAAGGTGGAAATATTGAATTATTGATCCAAGAAATTTCATTTGAAAATAATAAAGTAAAATATCATTTTATAATTATAGATAATGGAATAGGAATGAAAGAAGATTTTTTACCACATATTTTTGAAGAATTTGCTAGAGAAAAAACAAGTACAGAAAGTAAAGTACCTGGAGTAGGATTAGGACTTCCTATTGTTAAATCTCTTATAGATATGATGAATGGAACAATTCAAGTAGAAAGTAAGTTAAATAAAGGAACAAAGTTTACTGTAGAACTTTCGTTTTTAACTTCTTTACAAGTTGAAAATGTCAATGAAAGAAATACATCAACACTTGATTTTTCAGGAAAACATATTCTTCTTGTAGAAGATAATGAATTAAATGCGGAAATTGGAATAGAACTTTTAAATACTTTTAAAGTAATTATAGATTTAGCTAAAAATGGAGAAGAATGTATAAAAATATTAGAAAAGATGCCAGAAGGATATTATGATCTTATTTTAATGGATATTCAAATGCCAATTATGGATGGTTATGAAGCAACAAAAATAATTAGAAGTTTTAATAATAAAAATGCTCAAATTCCAATTATTGCGATGACAGCAAATGCTTTTGAAGAAGATAGAAAACATGCTTTACAACTTGGAATGAATGAACATCTTGCTAAACCAGTTGATATAGAAAAATTAAAAGATGTATTTACAAAATATTTTAATCATGAAAAGAGGGAGAAATGATGAAAAAATAAACCATATTTTAAATAAATGTGGATGCATTTTTATAGGTTTTATCCTGGTTTTTTCATTATTTTCAATTCCTGTACGAGCAAATGAAGGAAAAATACGTGTAGGGTGGTAGGAAGATTCTTATCATATTACAGGGAAAAAAGGGGAGCGTAGTGGTTATGGATATGAATATGAACAAGCTGTTGCAGGAACGGGTTTAGGAATGCCGATTGTAAAAAACTCGTTGATGTGATGGGTGGTACGATCGATGTAGAAAGTGAATTAGGAAAGGGAAGTAAGTTTACAGTTGTTTTAAAACATCACCTTGCTGATGAAAAATATTACGCGCAAGTAAATGAAGATTTGTCTTTGTTGAATGCAAATAAAAATATTCGGGGGAAACATATTTTACTTGCAGAGGATAATGATTTGAATGCTGAAATTACGATTACTCTTTTAGAAGATATGGGATTAATAGTTGAGCGTGTTGAAGATGGGAATTCAATGTGTGGCTAAAATGGGACAAATGCCTGTTAAAAGCTATGATTTGATTTTAATGGATATTCAAAGCCTCATATGGATGGTTATAAGGCAACACAAACTATTCGTCAATTAATGCCTTTGAGGAAGATAGAAAAAAGGCGGTTGCTCAAGGGATGAATGGACATATATCAAAACCAATAGATGTTAATAAGATAGAAAAAGTTCTTCTTTCAATTCTTAAATAACACAATATAAAAGAAGTATATATTCGATATATATTTCTTTTTTTATTGACAATAAATATAAAATGCCCTATAGTTGATGTGTCAACTATAGGAGGGAATATGAATTTATCACGCTTAATTTCTATTCTTCATAATCAAAAAAATAGTTATATGAATGTCCAACTTAAAGAGTTTGGTTTATCCCATGGACAAGCGATTACTTTAAAAATTATTTATGAAGAAAATAATATCAAACAAGAATATTTAAATAAAAGATTACAAATTGATAAAAGTGCAGTTACGAGAATTTTAAAAACATTAGAAGATAAGGGATTTATTATTAAAAAAACTTCAAAAGAAGATAAAAGAAATCATGTTTTGTCTTTAACTTCTAAGGGAAAAGAATTATATCCTAAAATTAAAGATGTTATTAAAGAGACAACAGAGATGATGATTAAAGATATTGATCAAAATGAGCTTATTCTTTTAGAAGAACTTTTATTAAAAATGAAAATGAATTTGGAGGATACGTATGAAAAATGAGGATAAGATGGGGACTAAAAATATATTACCTTTATTAGTAGAATTTTCAATTCCAGCTATTATCGGAATGCTTGTTAATGCAATTTATAATATCGTTGATCGTATGTTTATTGGAAATGCTCCAGAATTGGGGGCAATTGGTTTAGCAGGAATTAGTATTTGTTATCCTGTAACTCTTGTTTTAATGGCCATTTCTTTAATGATTGGAATGGGTGGAGCCACTCGTTTTTCAATAGCATTAGGTCAAGGTAAAAAGGAAGAAGCTGGAAAGTATATGGGAAATGGTCTAACTTTAACAATTATTTTAGGCCTAGTCTTTATGATTTTAGGAAATGTTTTTTTAGCACCAATGTTACGTTTATTAGGTGCTTCAAAAACTGTTTTGCCTTATGCTGAAAATTATTTAAGTATTATTTTATATGGTGCTGTTTTTCAATGTATTGCAATGGCAGGAAATAATTTTTCTAGAGCTCAAGGAAATCCTAAAAATGCCATGATTTCACAATTGATCGGAGCAGGGTTTAATATTTTATTTGACTATATTTTAATTTGTATTTTCCATATGGGAATGCAAGGAGCTGCTTTTGCAACGATTGGTGGACAGTTTTTAAGTGCTTTATGGCAACTTGCATTTTTATTTGGAAAAAGAACGATTATTCCTTTAAATGCAACTTTATTGAAATTACAGTTGAATATTTCAAAACAAATTATTCAAACAGGAATACCTGCATTTTTAATGCAAATATCGAATAGTGTTTTAAATATTATTTTGAATGCGTCTCTTGTTAAATATGGTGGAGATTTAGCGTTAAGTGCTATTGGTATTGTTACAAGCATTCAAACACTTATTTTGATGCCAATTACTGGTTTGATGCAAGGTCAACAACCATTGATTTCATATAATTATGGTGCTTTAAAAATGAATCGTGTTAAAGAAACATTAAAATATGCAATTATAGGTGCTACAATGATTGCTCTGATTGGTTTTATCGCAGTACAATTTTTTACAAAAAGTATTGTCTATATGTTTAATGATGAAGCAGATGTTGTAAAATTATGTAGCCATGCTTTACATATTTGGTTTATGTGTTTACCGCTTATTGGTGCACAAGTAATGTGTGCAAACTATTTTCAAGCGATTGGTAAGATAAAAATATCAAGTGTTTTAAATTTATTGAGACAAATTATTATTTTAATTCCTTGTATCATAATTTTTTCATCGATTATAGGTTTAGATGGTATTTTTATAGCTGTCCCTGTTGCGGATCTGTCAGCGTTTATTATTACTGTTTTATTATTAAAAAATGCCTTAAAAAAAGAAGCCTGAGCTTCTTTTTAATTATATCTTTTTACAACGAATCGATTCAATAACAGGTTGATTTTCTTTTTTTACAGTTCCATTATTATCTTCTACCTTTACATCTTTACAAATTTGATCAACAATGTCCATGCCTTCATAAACATAACCAAAAACAGCATATTGACCATCCAAATAAGTAGAATCACTTTGAACAATAAAGAATTGTGAAGAAGCACTATCATTATCTTGACTTCTTGCCATAGAAAGAGCTCCACGTGTATGACTTAAAGGATTTTTTACCCCATTATCTGAAAATTCTCCCTTAATTGTTTCTTTACTTCCACCAGTGCCATCTCCTTTAGGATCTCCACCTTGAATCATGAAACCATCAATAATACGATGAAAAGTTAAATCATCATAAAATTTTTCTTTACTTAACTTTACAAAGTTTGTTACTGTAATTGGTGCTGTATCAGCATCAATTTCAGCATAAATTGTTCCATAATCCTTAACTTTAATTTCAACTTGATAATTTCCTGATAAAGTTTTTGTTTTTTTAGTTGCTTTTTCTGTTGTTGTTTTAGAAGAACATCCAGCAATGGAAACAACAGTCATTAAAACTAAAAGTACTTTTAGCAATTTTTTCATTCATTTCACCTCTTTCAATATTATAACAAATATGAATTATGAAAAAAAGATACTCAATAAGACTTGATTGTGCTAAAATACATGAAAGAGGTTTTAAAGATGAGAGAAAAAAGAATTGTATTAGTAAATGATGTAACAGGATTATCAAGATGTTCAGTAGCCTGTCAATTGCCAATTATTTCAGCTATGGGAATTGAAACAGCTTTTGTACCAACAGCAATTTTATCTATCAATACATACCATAAAGATTTCTTTTTTGATGATTATACATCAAAGATGAATGATTATATTGAAACATATAAAAAAATGAATATTGATTTTGATGGAATATGCAGTGGCTTTTTAGGATCTGCGAAACAAATAGAAATAGTAAAAGAATTTTTTAAAGATTTTAAAACAGAAAAAAACTTTATTTTAGTAGATCCAGTCATGGGTGATCATGGAAAACTTTATCCGACTTATACGCGAGAAATGCAAGAAAAAATGAGAGAACTCATGCCTTATGCGGCAATTGTTACACCTAATTTAACAGAATTGTGTGCTTTGATTGATGAAGCTTATCATGAAACAAGCAATGAGCAAGAACTTAAACGCATGTGTGAAAAATTAAGTCAAATGGGTCCAAAAATGATTGTAGTAACGGGTATTTCTATTGGTCATCAAATTTTAAATTTTGTTTATAACCATGGAAAAGTTGAAAAAATCTATGCAAAACGTATTGGAGAAGATCGTAGTGGCACAGGAGATGTTATTTCTGCAGTAATTGCAGGAAGCTATTTGAAAGAGCAAAATTTTTTAGAAGCTGTTAAAAAATCAACAGATTTTGCTTCTAAATGCATTCAACATTCTGTAGATATTGATGCTCATCCACATATGGGATTATGTTTTGAACCATTATTAAAAGAATTGGGGGATTAAGATGATATTATATACATTATATGAAAATAGTTATATTGATATTGCACATTTAGAAAGTACTAAAGGGATTACATGTTATGTTAATTCGACAAATCGTTGTACATGTTCATGTACATTTTGTTTAAGACAAACAAAGGAAATGATTGAAAATAATTCTTTATGGTTAAAAGAAGAACCAACGGTTGATGAAATTATTCAAGAATTTGAAAAATATGATTTAAATGATTTTAAAGAAGTTGTTTTTTGTGGTTTTGGTGAACCACTTATAAGACATGATGATTTAATGAAAGTTGCTAAGTATTTAAAAGAAAGAAGACCCGATCTACCTACAAGAGTGAATACCAATGGGTTATCTTCTTTATATAATAAAAGAGATATTACGCCTGAATTTAAAGGATTGTTAGATACTGTTTCTATTAGTTTAAATACAAGTAATAAAGAAGATTATTTAAAACTTACAAGAAGCCAATATGGAATTGATTCATTTGATGAATTATTAGATTTTGCTAAAAAATGTAAAGCCTATGTGCCTCATGTTGTTTTAACGATTGTTGATACAACAATTCCTGAAAAAGATGTAGAAATTTGTAAACAGATTGCTCAAAATATTGGGGTAACTTTAAGAATAAGACCATTTGAAGATTAGTGAGGAAAGAAAAAATGATGCAATTATCTCGTGAAGAAAGATTACTTCATATAGGAAAAATGACCAATGTAAGAGATTTAGGTGGTTATGAAACACAAGAAGGATATTATACAAAATCACATAAATATGTTAGAAGTACATGTCCAAGTGGGATCAGTGATGATTTAAAAGAACAATTTTATCAATATGGTATTCGCACTGTCATTGATTTAAGAAGTGATTATGAATTAGTTCATCAACCACATAGTTTAAAAGGGTATAAAGATATAGAGTATTATCATATTAATTTACTACAAAATGAAAATATGTCAGTATTACCAAATGATATTAAAGACTATCAAGATTTAAGTGGTTTTTATATTTTTATGATTGAAGCGAATAAAAAACAATTAAAAAAAGTATTTAATATCTTTTTAAACCATCCTTATGACTGTACATTATTTAATTGTTCTGCAGGTAAAGATCGTACAGGTGTTATTGCATGTATGTTATTAGATCTAGCGGGATGTCATGAATATGATATTGTTAAAGATTATTCAGAATCTTATGAAAATAATATGGCAATGATTAAACAATTGGAAGAAATGATACCAAGTGAAGATGAAAAATTCTTAGGTTCTGATCCAAGAGTGATGATGAAATTTATTGCGTATTTAAGAGAAAATTATGGTAGTACTAAAGGATATTTATTAAATATTGGTTTTAGTGATGAAGAAATTGAAGAAATTAAAGAAAATTTCATAATTTAAAAGAAAAAAGGCCTCCTATTGTCATATATAAACATAGGAGGTTTTTTTATGAAGGCATTAACGTTTAAAGAAAAACAAGATGTTTTAGAAGATCTATTTAAAAAGTATCACCGTGCTGTTTTACAACTTAAATGTTTAGAAGAAAGGAATTTTTATCCAACGATTCAATTTGATACCGTTAAAGAAAAGAAGATGTATTATCAAGATAAAGGAAGTCAATTGAATGATCAATTGGTGTTAAAAGAAGAATTAGAGAAAGTTATTGCAACATTTGAATTTATTTTAGATTGTTTATCGATGGAGAGTAAAGTTATTATTGAAAAAGAATTTATAGAGAGAGTTGGTAAAGATTGGTGGATCGATTATTATTCTCGAAGTACATACTATCGTCTTAAAACAAGGGCCATGGAAGAAACTTTGTTCTATTTTAGTTGTTTATAAAAATCATAAAGTTTAAATATAAAGCAAAGAATAACCAAAGAATATAAGGAATATTTAGATAAAAACTTTTTGGATTAATTTTTTTAAAAATGATCAACATATAAATAACAGTAAGAATCAAAGCTATTAAAATCATTAATGAAAGAAAATAATTATGAAGATTAAAAAAGAAAAGTGGCCAACAAAAATTAATAAATAATTGAAAAGAGTAGACAATTAAGGCGTTTTCACGTTTAGGATCATGACTGATATAAATAAAATAACTAGAAATTCCCATCAAAATATAAAGAAGGGTCCAGACAATAGGAAATAACCATCCTGGAGGAGCCAATAAGGGGGTATTTAAATTGCTATATGTTTCCATTTGATTATTTGTGATAAAAGCGCTTATAGCACCTACTAATAAAGGAATAATCAAACTAATAATGAATGTTCTTTTTTTCATAATGTTCACCTAGTTTAGTATATCCCTATTTATTTAAAAATATACGTTTAAATCATGAATGAGATGTTATATAATAGAATATATTGGAGAAAGAGGTAATTATGAAATTAGTAAGTTGGAATGTAAATGGAATAAGAGCATGTTTACAAAAAGGTTTTTTAGATAGCTTTCATCAATTAGATGCAGATATTTTTTGTGTTCAAGAAACTAAAATGCAAAGTGGTCAAGCAGATTTAGAGATTGAAGGGTATCATTATTATTTAAACAGTGCTGTTAAAAAAGGGTATAGTGGAACACTTATTTATAGTAAAGAAAAACCATTGAATGTTTTTTATGGAATGAATAAAGAAGAACATGATCAAGAAGGTAGATTAATTACTTTGGAATTTGAAAATTATTATGTCATTACTTGTTACACTCCTAATAGTCAAAATGAACTCAAACGTCTATCTTATCGTATGAAATGGGAAGATGATTTTTTAACGTATCTTGAAAGTTTAGATAAACCAATTATTTTATGTGGTGATTTAAATGTTGCTCATCAAGAAATAGATTTGAAAAATCCTAAATCAAATCGTAAAAATGCAGGTTTTTCTGATGAAGAAAGAGAAAAAATGACTCAGTTATTAAATCACGGTTTTATCGATACGTATCGTTATCTTTATCCTTTACAAGAAGGTGTTTATTCTTGGTGGTCTTATCGTTTTAAAGCAAGAGAAAAAAATGCGGGATGGCGTATTGATTATTTTATTGTTAGTGATAGCTTAAAGGATAAGATTATTGATGCAACAATTGAAACAGAGATTATGGGAAGTGATCATTGTCCTGTAACTCTTACAATAGATCTTTAGCGGAGGTGTATTATGAATATAATACAAATGATTAACGTTTCACCACTAGTCACAATTTCTATTATTGCCTTGACTATTGATCTAACGATTTTTGGTTATTATTATATTAAAGCAAAGCATTAAAAAACTGCTACGTTTATTTGTAGCAGTTCTTTTTATTTTTCTAAATGTTTACAACTGTAATAAGAAGGAATACCATCTTTATAAGTAACATGTACTTCACCTTGAATAAGTGGATATAAATATTCATATAGTTCTTGAGTAATATCATTTCCTTCTTCATTGATCCATTCTACAGGAATTTTTTGTTCATAGTTAGCAACTTCTCTTACATCAGTAGAAATATAATCGATTTCATAAGGATGATTAGAAAGACGCTTAAATCCCATTACATGACCAGAAACGTTTTCTAAAGCTTTATCGATAGCTTTAGAACCAATAACAAATGATTCATTTAAATCTGTTTTACTAGCAATGTGCATAGCACATCTTTGTAAAACGTTTAATTCAATACTTCTAACTTTACATCCAAATTCTTTAAATACGAGAGATTCAAGTAATTTTCCTGTTCCAGAATGTAAGACGTGTCCAAAAGCATCTTTTTTAGCGTATTTACTATCATCATCTAAGAAGTGACCGTTTTGATCTCTGATACCTTCAGATACAGCAATGACAACACATCTTTTTCTTTTCATGACTTCATGAATATCTGCTAAAAACTTATCTTTATCAAAAACAACTTCTGGTAAATAAATAAGATCAGGAGCTACATTATATTCATTTCTCGCAAGAGCAGCAGCGGCAGTTAACCACCCTGCATTTCTTCCCATGATTTCAATGATTGTAACGGATTGTAATTGATAAATTAAACTATCATGTACAACTTCTAAGATAGAAGCAGCAACATATTTAGCGGCAGAACCAAATCCTGGTGTATGATCTGTTCCCATTAAGTCATTATCAATGGTTTTAGGAATACCAATAAAATGAATATCACTATTAATATATTTAGCGTAATCATCTAATTTCATAACAGTATCCATTGAGTCATTACCACCAATATAGAAAAAATCAGTGATTTCTAATTCTTTTAAAATTCTAAACAATTTAACATAAGTATCTTCGTCATCTTGAAAAGTAGGTAATTTATAACGGCAAGAACCTAAATACATGGCAGGTGTTTGTTTTAAAGCATTGATTTTATCACCATCATCAAATTCTTCTAATAAATCCATATATCTACCTTCGAGTAGACCTTTGATACCATTGATCATCCCATAAACATTTTCAAATTCTTGAGATGCTTTAGCACGATGAATAATCCCAGCAAGACTAGCATTAATTGCGATTGTGGGTCCTCCAGATTGTCCAATAATACAGTTTCTTTTCATATTCTTCTTGTCTCCTTTAACGCCTTTATTCTATCAAATACCCGCATTAAAGAAAAGTAATCTTCTAGTCTTTTTGTCTTTTTTTGATGAAAATAAGGATAATGATTAAAACAAGTAAAATGATGAGAGTTATAAAATAAAGTAATAAATGATTATTTTCTTTTTTTGAAATGATATGAAAAGATAAAGCTTTTTCTTCAATAAAAAGTTCAAAGAGATTAATTGTTACTACATTTTGTTGATATTTGCCAACATTGCTGGAAATAATTGTACCTGGCATAGTAATTTTAAAAGAGCAGGTAGCATTACTAGAATTTAAAAGTTGTAAAGTATTTTTATAATGATTCAATTCTGAAGTATCGAGCATATTTTTAGGAATATCAATAGATAAAATATATTTATTATTTTGTTTTGTAAGCGTAGAAATTTCTTTAATAAAAGAAGTAGGAGATTCTATCGAAAGTGAAGAATCGGTTTGTTTTTTTATTGTCCAATCTTTAAAAAAATCATAATCCAATAATTGTTTTTTTATTTGTGAAATAGACATGCTATATTTTTCTAAAATTTGAGGCTCTATTGTAAGTTCACCATAAAGAGTAGGTTTTTTTATTTTAGAATAATTTAAAGAAACTAAACAGTCTACACAGCCAGTAAGTAAAAAAGTAAAAGATAAAGTTATACAAATTTTTAGTATTTTTTTCATAGAATCCTCCAAATAAACAATAGGTTTTGTTATAATTATTAACAATTAAATACATTTTTAGTTCATATTTCTGTATTAAAATAAATTAGGTGATAGAAATGAAAATCGATATTGTTTATACAACAAAATCTAAATATATAAAGTGTGTCGCTGATGAAATGGCAAGGTGGGTCAAAACATATGCTCAAGATTTAAATCATTATCATAGTGATCATGATGTTGATTTACTTGTTATTGGGTTTGATGATACGTTATTTGAAGATAAACAGTTGCTGGAATTTATACAATCATTAAGTCGGCAAAATGTAAAAAATCTAGCATTGATCAATTGTTTTTTTATTAATAGCAAAAGATTGATGAAAGTAATTCATCTTTGTCAAAATCAACAATTACCTCTTATGAGAGAACAATATACTTTTAAAATGTCCTTTGATCAAAGAAAGGAAATCAATCCTCTTATTATTGATAATGCAAGGCTTTATATAGAAGATATGGTAAATGTTATACGAAATTACTATTAGGAGCGAGGCTCCTTTTTTATTTTCTTATTGTAATAAAAAAATATTAAATCAATAAAATTATATTGACACTAATTTATCAACGTGATATATTTTTGTCAAGATTTCTAAAAGGGAATGGAAATCAATAAAAAAGGGGGAAAACTTATGAAAAAACTTGAAATCATTATCAGACCAGAAAAGTTAGAAGATTTAAAAGATATTTTAACAGTTTCTGGTGTAACAGGTATGATGATTTCCAATATTATGGGGTTTGGAAATCAAATGGGTTATACACATCAATATCGAGGTGTCACATATTCTGTTAATCTTGTTTCAAAATTAAGAGTTGAAACAGTTGTTAAAGATGAAATCGTTCAAGAAATTGTTGATAAAGTTACTGAAACTTTATCAAGTGGAAACGTAGGAGATGGAAAAATCTTTATTTATCCAGTTGAAGAAGCAATTCGTATTCGTACTGGAGAAAAAGGGGAAAACGCATTATAAAAATTGAGGGGGATTTATTATGAGTGAAACATTTAGCGTATGGTTTCTAATTGGCGCCGCACTAGTATTTTGGATGCAGGCTGGATTCGCCATGGTAGAAGCAGGATTTACAAGATCAAAAAATACAGGGAACATTATTATGAAAAACTTAATGGATTTCTGTATTGGGACATGTACATTTATTTTAATTGGTTTTAGTTTATTATTAGGAGAAGATTTACTTGGTTTTATTGGTAAACCAGGATTTGATATATTTACAAGTTATGCAAACTTTGATTTTTCATACTTTGTTTTTAACTTAGTGTTCTGTGCAACAACTGCTACCATTGTTTCAGGGGCAATGGCAGAAAGAACAAAATTCTTATCTTATTGTGTTTATTCAGGAGTTATTTCAGCACTTATTTATCCAATTGAAGCGCATTGGATTTGGGGTGGTGGATGGTTATCACAACTTGGTTTCCATGATTTTGCTGGATCATGTGCAATTCATATGGTTGGTGGTATCTCTGCATTAATTGGTGCTAAAATCTTAGGACCTCGTATTGGTAAATTTGATACAGATAAAAATGGAAAAGTTGTTAAAGTTAACGCGATTCCAGGACATAACATTACTGCTGGAGCTTTAGGTGTCTTTATTCTTTGGCTTGGATGGTATGGATTCAATGGGGCAGCGGCTACAACTGTTCCACAACTTGGTTCAATTTTCGTAACAACAACAGTGGCACCAGCCATTGCAACTGTTTCTTGTTTGATCTTTACTTGGATCAAATATGGTAAACCTGATGTTGGTATGTGTTTAAATGCTTCACTTGCAGGTTTAGTAGCAATCACTGCTGGATGCGACGTCACAGATGTTTTAGGATCGATTATTATTGGTGCTGTTGCTGGATTACTTGTTTGCCTTGGAGTTTGGTTCTTAGATTATAAATTACACATTGATGATCCTGTAGGTGCTGTTGCTGTACATTGTTGCAATGGTATTTGGGGAACAATTGCTGTTGGTTTATTTGCGACAACTTCTGCACCAGAAAGTACTTTAACAGGTTTATTCTACGGTGGTGGATTTGATTTATTAATTAAACAATTAACAGGTGTTTTATCAGTAGGTATTTGGACAGCGATTACTATTACAATTACTTTCTTTATCATCAAAAAAATCTTTGGATTACGTGTATCTGAAAGAGAAGAAATCATGGGTCTTGATTTAGAAGAACATGGATGTGAAGCTTATCCAGAATATATTAAAAAATAATTTTTGAAGGGTCATTAAATTGACTCTTTTTTATTGTAGAAATAAGCAAAGTAGATTATACTTTTCATGGGTGAGGGGAGTATATGAGTAAAAGATTAGAACAATATTTTTATTTAGTTTTAGGTTCAACATTGTTGACACTAGGTATTTGGCTGTTTGTGACACCAAATCAAATCAACTTTGGGGGAATGATTGGTTTAGCTCAATTAATTGATTATTTTATACATAATTTTTTAGTTTTACCAAAATCATTGAATACATTAGGAATGATCAACTTATTAATGAATATTCCATTATTTATTTTTGGATATAAAATAATGAATAAAGAATTTTGTTTTAAAACAATTATTTCTTTAATTATCCAAACTGTATTACTATCCATTCTTCCAGCAATCAAAGAACCGATTGTTGAAGATGCTTTATTAAATGTTGCCTTTGCGGCCATTATTTGTGGAATAGGAGTAGGGCTTGCACTTCGAAGTAGTGGATGCTGTGGGGGTATTGATATTGCGACAGTTTGTTTAGTTAAAAAAAATCCAGATTTTAAAGCAGGGCAGCTTTCTATAATATTTAATGTTGTTTTGTTTGGAATATGTTTATTTATTTATGATATTAAAATTATTATGTATTCAATTGTCTTTGTCGCAATTCTTTATACAACAGCAGATAAGTTCCATCTACAAAATATCAATGTAGCGGTCTTAATATTTACAAAGAATAAAGAAATTAAAGAAGCGATTATGAAACAAATGGGTAGAGGAGTTACCTATTGGATGGGCAAAGGCGCTTATACGGAAACAGATCAAGAAATTCTTTATGTGGCAATCAATAAATATGAAATTCAACAACTTAATAAAATTGTTTCTTCATTAGATCCCAAAGCCTTTGTCACACTTGCACAAGGGCCAATGGTTCATGGAGGGTTTGAAAAAAGATTATAAAAATGTGTATTGTGTTTTAAAAAAATAGAGTTAATATAAGACTATACAATCTTATAATTGCTTGTAAGATTGTACTCCAACCTTGAGGTATAATTAAAGGCAGGAATAATTTATTATATATTAATAAATTCAGCTTAGAAGGTGACAATTTTGTCCGCTATTCAGTGCGTAATTATTGTATAATTATTTAGTGAAATCAAGGAGAAGGGAGGTTATCATGATAAGAGTATCGTCTAAAACGCATACGAAGAAACAATTGGATGATTATGCAAATCAAAATAATCCAAATAATAAAGCATATAAATCTAGAAAAATGAATGAAAAAAGAATGAAAAGTAAGAAAAAAAGTTCTCATTCATATGATGCAGGTAGCTTTGATTTGGAATGGTTTTGTTATGGCAATCCTTTTGATTTTGAGTGATTTATTAAAAAAGCATCTTATACAAAAAAAGATGCTTTTTTTATAAGTAAAATCAAATAAAAAAAATGGTGGTTCCGGGCGGAATCGAACCACCGACACGAGGATTTTCAGTCCTCT